>ENA-ORMO01000171-ORMO01000171.1-human-gut-metagenome-genome-assembly--contig:-NODE-171-length-94970-cov-3.906021_pt1 | contig 94970 bp, 81 predicted proteins | sample MGYA00242106_ERZ509001 | MGnify/ENA primary metagenome ERZ509001 (study PRJEB26280, sample SAMEA2338736) | human gut metagenome | biome: human gut; feature: human-associated habitat; material: faeces...
TTCCAAGCTGGATACGTGGGTTCGATTCCCATCACCCGCTCTTTTTATTGCTGCGGAAGCCTTGATTTTCAGAGGGCTTCCGCTTTTTATATTCTGGAAAGGAGCGCTTCACGACAGAAGGCCGCTCTGTGGGGCTGCTGCTGCGGCCAGAAGAAGGATGGCCAGAAAGAGCACATTCATGGCTGTAAAGTGCGCCAGGTATTTTCCCTTGAGACCAGGAAAATCCCTGGCTACATATTTGTAGGAGATCAGGCTGGCCATGGACGCGATCAGTGTTCCCAGGCCTCCCAGATTTGTGCCGATGAGGAGGGAGGCGCCCTGATCGGTGAAGCCGGACAGCAGGAGAGCCGCCGGGACATTGCTGATGACCTGGCTGACCGCCACGGAACAGAGGAGCTCATTGCCGGTGATCAGCTGCTGGAACAGACTGCTGATCCAGGGGATCTGTTTCATGTTCCCAATGAAAATGAAAAAGCCCGCAAAGGTGATCAGAAGGGAGTAATCGACCTTTGAAAATATGGCGCGGTCTGCGAAAAGTCCGAGGCAGACGACCGCCAGCAGAAGGAATGGGATGGGGATCCATTTTCCTACGGCTCCCAGACAGAGAAGAAACATGAGCAGATAGGAAAGAAGGCTTTTGCGGCAGAATGGCGCTGCTCCCGAAACGGTCTGCATTTCGGACAGGCCGAAAGAAAGCGGCTGGTTTTTCCCGCGCAGGAGCGCAAGAAGAATGAGCAGCAGGGACAGGAGGGCAAAGGGCAGCATGGTCTGGAAAAAGCTGCCCATTCCCATCTGGTAGTGGGAATAGAGGTAGAGGTTCTGCGGGTTTCCGATGGGCGTGGCCATGCTCCCCAGGTTGGCGGCAATGGTCTGCAGAACGACCACAGGGATCAGCCTGTCCTCGCGGCGGATCATTTTCAGCAGCTCAATGGCGAAGGGGACAAAGGTGATCAGCGCCACGTCATTGGTGATGAACATGCTGGAGAAAAAACACAGGAGGACCAGGAGCATTTCCAGCTGCCGGAGACTGTGTATGCGCATTAGAAGGCTTTCTCCCATCTGGTGGAAAAATCCCATGGCCTGGAGTCCCGCCATGGTGGCCATGAGACAGAATAAAAGCCCCAGGGTGTGAAGGTCCAGGTAACTGATATAGCGGATGCTGGGCGGAACGGCCGCCATGGACAGGATGGCCAGCGTCCAGGCTGCAGTAAGCACCGCGTCCTTTTTTAAAAATGACAAAATTCGTTTCATGATGATCCCTCGATTCCTTTGATTGGGTTCTGGGAGGAAGCCCTTCCGGTCCGGTCCTAGAGTAACACAGGAGGGAGGGGAGCGCAAGAGAACTTTTGGGCAGTGTTTACAGGGGGTGTCGGGAATAGAGTCAGTTAATAGATTTATTCTGAAAATTTAAATTATATACCGAGAAAAATTTGCCGAAAATAGGATGAGAAGAAAATTTGACATTTCATTTTAAGTGTGCTATACTAATTATCGTAAAAATAAATAAAAAAGAACCGTCTTACATATTAAGAAGGGCTTTTGGTATTTCACCATCAGGTGCTGTATGAAAAGCCCTTCTTTTTATTTGCGCGTGGAATGCGCGCAGAGAAAGGCGGGAAAATCCGGGGCCCTGGAAGGGTAGGTAAGGCAGAAATCTGCGGACGAGCCGCAGGTGCAGCAAAATCAATATCAAACAGGAGGAAGGAAACATGAATACCATTAACGTAACAAAAAGGGATCTTACAGTGAAGGCAAAGAAGCTCAGAAGGAATGGATACGTTCCGGGAAGCGTTTTCGGCGGTATGTTAAAGGAGCCGGTGGCTCTTCAGATCGAAGAGTCTGTGGCCAGACAGCTGGTCCGGGAGCTTCGTGAGGGCAGCCGTCTGAAGCTGAATCTGGATGGAACAGTGATCCCTGTACAGATAAAAGAAAAATCTCTGGACAACTTAAAGCATGAGATCCTGGAGATCAGCTTCCAGGCTCTGGCGGCAGACCAGGCGGTCAACAGCGTGATCGATATTGTGCTGGTGAACGCGGATAAGGTGACGGCGGTCCTGGAGAAGCTGAATATGAAGATTCCGTACTCGGCTCTTCCGGCAGATATGATCGATACGCTGGAAATCGACGTGGATGGTATGCCTGTGGGAACCATTGTGACCGTAGGGGATATTCCGGAGTTAAAGAGTGAGAAGCTGGCGCTTCAGGTCAACAGCGATGAGATCGTATTCCGGATCACCGACGGAAAACGCGGAGGAGGAGCTGCTTCTGAGGCAGAGGAGGCTCCGGCGGCAGAATAATTGCCTGGCTGGTGCTTGGGAATACGGGGGCAGTCCCCTGGCCAGAGGCGGAAGCCGTCTGGAAACTGAATGAGATAAAAGGGCAGCCGCCCGGCAGACTGGAAATCTGGTCTGCCGGGCGGCTTTTTTTGCATATTTTCTCTTTTGGGGTGGATAGGGGGTGGGGGTTCTGATGACGAGATTGGGTATATAAGTCGCTTTTTTTCGCCAGTACCCAAAAATCTTTGTTTTTTCTGGGAAAAATTCAAAAAGTCTTGAGATTTTGGGTATAAAACAAAAAGAGGCATTCCCAATGCCCAAAATCAGACGGAATTTTGGGCATTGGGAGAAAAAAACAGGGATATTGCCCAAAGGGACTCATTTTGGAGGTTTGAAGGGGGGATGGGGAGGAGAGGCAGGAGATGAATGGGCTGGATATCCACGGACCGGGGGAAGCTGACGGTGAAGTTCTTCTTTCATATGTTGTTATGTTCCATAAAATGCGGCTCCTGGATTTGTACAAAACGTTGAAAAAGTGAGAATTATATACAGATATAAATATTCACCTTGACATATAACCATATATAATGATATAGTATGTTCTAGTGAAAAACATATGAAGAGGAGGAGTTCGCGTGTTTCGGTACATATTAAAGCGATTGCTGTATGCGATCCCGGTTTTTCTGGGAATTACATTTGTGATCTACACACTGATCAACCTGGCGCCGGGCGGTCCGCTTTCGGTTCTTGCGGCTTCGGGTGAAATGTCCCTGAGTGATCTGGAGGCCTTAAAGATTTCCATGGGACTGGATAAACCCATTGTTATCCGGTACTTCATATGGCTGGGAGATCTGCTTCACGGAGATTTTGGCATCTCCTACCGGACATCCCAGGAAGTCAGTCTGATGATCTCTCAGAGGATCATGCCGTCCCTGATGCTCACAGGTACAGGTATTCTTGCGGCTATGCTGGTGGGAGTTCCTCTGGGTATCATCTCTGCCTATAAGCCGAATTCCGTTTGGGACCACATCAGTACCTTTATTTCGTTCATTGGCGCGTCGGTCCCCAACTTTTTCTTAAGCCTTTTACTGATCTATGTTTTAGCTGTGAAACTGAAATGGTTCCCCACCAGTGGAATGCAGTCCTCCGGTATGAGCGGGAACCTGCTGGACCTTCTGCATCATCTGGCACTGCCGGCGTTTGTCTGCGGGATCCAGCCCATCGGAAACTATATCAAGCAGACCAGATCCAGCGTACTGGAGGTTTTAAATGAGGAATACATTAAAACGGCCCGTTCCAAGGGACTTACCAATGTGGTCATCGTTTTAAAGCATGCATTCCGGAACGCGCTGATCCCCATTGTGACTACCATCAGCCTTTCGATCCCGTTCCTGATCGGAGGAGCGGTGGTGACTGAGCAGATCTTTGCATGGCCGGGTATCGGAAGCCTGATGATCACGGCCATTACCAGCCGCGATTACCCGGTGATCATGGGTGTGGCAGTTCTGATCTGCGGTGTGGTGCTGGTGGCAAATCTGATCCTGGACCTGATCTATGCGGCCCTGGATCCGCGGATCAAGTTTAAATAGAAGGGGGTGGGAATGTGAAAAAGACCATGAAAGAAATATGGAACAGCCAGGCTATGAAAAAGTTTATCCATAACAAGAAAGCGATGCTGGGCCTGGCAATCGTAACGATCTTAGTTTTAGCAGTGGTGTTTATCCCCCTTTTCACCGATCTGGATCCATATACCACCGACCGGGCCGCCGGGTTCAATAAGCCCCCGTCTGATGCCCATATCCTGGGAACGGACGATGTGGGCCGGGACCTGTTTGCAAGGCTTTTATATGGAGGTCGCATTTCCCTGTTTGTAGGGATCACCTCCACGATCATCTCCGTACTGATCGGCATTCCTCTGGGACTGATCGCCGGATATTTCCGGGGAACAGCAGAATCCATCATTATGCGTACAGCGGATGCATTCATGTCTTTCCCGTCCATGGTACTGATCCTGGTTCTGGTGGCAGTGTTTGGTCCTTCGATCCTTACGGTAACAGTTGTCATCGGTGTGCTTGGGTGGACGGCTATCGCCAAGCTGATCTATGGAAACGTGCTCTCGATCCGGGAGCGGGAATATATACAGGCAGCAAGGGCTGTGGGAGTCAGCACAAAGAAGATCTTATTCTCTGAGGTTCTTCCCAACGCGATCCCGCCGGTCTGGGCGAATATCTCCTTCCGGGTGGCGGGAGCGATCCTGACCGAGTCATCCTTAAGCTTCCTGGGCATGGGCGTGCAGACACCGCAGGCTTCCTGGGGAAACATTATCTTTGCGGCTCAGAACCTTCTGGTGCTGACTGCCAGACCCTGGGTATGGCTTCCGCCGGGAATCTGTATCATTTTGGTGGTCATCGGATTTAACTTCATTGGAGAAGGCGTGCGGGACGCACTGGATCCCAAAACAAAGGAATAAACGGAATGAAAAAATGATTCAATAAAAGTATAAGGAGGAAACAAGATCATGAAGAAAACCACACGAAAACTTTTAAGCCTGGCCATGGCATCAGCTATGGCGGCCAGTCTTCTGACTGGATGCGGCGGAGGCGGCGCGAACGAGACGACGGCAGCGGCTGGGACTGAAAAGACGGAAGCTGGAAAGACAGAAACAGAGGCCGGCTCCACAGAGGCAGCGGCAGAGGGAACGGCAGACACCGACTATTCCCAGGATGTGATCACCTATGGTATGACACAGGCGTGGGATACCATCAATCCCTACGGCTCCTCTTCCGGTTCCATTTACCAGAACCTGGTCTGCGACAAGCTTTATGACCGTCTGGCTTTTATTGAAGAGGCCGGAACCGATGTAACTCCAAGGGGAGCAAAGTCCTGGGAATCCGCAGACGACGGAAAAGCTGCTGTTTTCCATCTGGATGAGAATGCCAAATGGCATGACGGAGAACCGGTTACAGCCAGCGACTGGGTGTTCACTGCACAGCTGATCACCAACCCAAAATTTGAGTATGGTTTAAGAAGTGAGTTCAATACATGGGCCGGAACGGACGACACAGGAACAGAAGAAAGTGAAAAATCTGTCCAGGTAGAAGCTGTGGATGACTACACCTTAAAGATCAACTTTAAGAGCGTGATCCCGGTGGAGGACTGGCTGATCCTTCACAACAAATATTTCTATGTACTTCCAGAGCATCTTTTAAAGGATATGGCTCCGGAGGAGATCAAGACCAGTGATTTCTGGAAGGCTCCGGTGGGCTCCGGTCCCTGTACCTTCATCTCCGAGCTTTCCGGAAGTGAGCTGCAGCTGGGGTCCTTTGCAGATTACCATATGGGCGCGCCGAAGTTCGGCAAGCTGGTCTTAAAAGTGATCGCTGCCACCAATACGATCACCTCCATTGCAGCAGGCGAGATGGACGGCTTCTTCCAGGCTCCCACTGTGGACGATGCCCTGGCAGCCAAGGATATGGGGCTTAATGTAGAGCAGTCTTCAGAGCCGACGACAGTTGCTGTATTCCTGATCAACAACCAGAACGTACCGGATAAGAAGGTACGTCAGGCCATGAGCTATGCCATCGATAAGCAGATGCTGATCGACCAGTCTCTCCAGGGACAGGGCGTTCCGGCAACCACCTGCATCATCCCGGGCTCCCAGTATGAGTTTGGAACCAAATGGGAAAGAAATGTAGATAAGGCCAAAGAGCTCCTGGCAGAGGCTGGATGGGATTCTGGCAAGACTCTGAAAATGGTCGTTACCTCTGCCCGTGAGAGCATGGCTGCTGTGATCCAGCAGAACCTGGCAGAAGCAGGCATTAACATTGAGGTACAGACGGTGGAGCTGGCTACCATGTTCTCCGGTCTTCAGGATGGAACCTATGATCTTGGTATCTGCGGCTCCACGGCCATGGACTATCCGCTGTGGATGGCCGGCTACTATGACAACAAAAACGCCACATACTGCCAGATCACAGATACAAAATATGCAGAGATCCAGGATGCCATTGCAGCAGAGCTGGATGAAGCAAAGAGAAAAGAACTGATCAACGACTACCAGGAGCTTCTGTATGATGAAATGCCGCTGGTGATGCTGTACAACGGTTACAGCTTCAGTGTAAAGTCCGACCGTTTCCAGGGCTACAATGGATTTGAAGGCGGCGTAAACAACCAGAAGGTATGGGAGTGGTCCGTAGCAAAATAAGGATTTGGAACTATAACGCGGGAGCCGGGGCTTCTCCGGCCCCGCGGGAATATAAGCAGGAGGGATACAAATGGAGGAACGATTGCTGGAAGTCAAAAACTTAAAGGTTTCTTTCAACGTCGGAAAAAAGAAGCTGACAGCAGTGGAAAACGTGGAATTTTCCCTGGATAAGGGAAAGGTCATAGGCATCGTGGGAGAATCCGGATGTGGAAAGAGCGTGACAGCTACGTCGATCCTGCGGCTGGTCCCCCCTGCTGTAAGTATTATTGACGAGGACAGCCAGATCCTTTTTGATGGAGAGGATCTGGTGAAGGCGCCGGAAGCCAGAATGAGAGAGATCCGGGGAAATGAGATCTCCATGATCTTCCAGGAGCCCATGTCTTCCCTGAATCCGGTATACCGGATCGGGGACCAGATGCTGGAGATGATCCGCACCCACAACAAACAGATCTCAAAAAAGGATGCGCTGGATCAGTGCGTGGAGATGCTGAAGCGGGTGGGGATCCCGTCTCCGGAGCAGAGGATCAAGGAATTTCCCCACCAGCTTTCGGGAGGGATGCGTCAGCGTGTGATGATCGCCATGGCACTGCTCTGCAACCCCAAGCTGCTGATCGCAGATGAGCCGACGACGGCTCTGGATGTGACGATCCAGGCCCAGATCCTGCGGATCATCAAGACTCTGACGAAAGAATCCAATACCTCTGTGCTCCTGATCACCCATGATATGGGCGTGGTGGCAGAGGTGGCAGACCATGTTATGGTCATGTATGCAGGAAAATCTGTGGAATACGGTACGGCAGAGGATATTTTTGACCATCCAAAGCATCCGTATACCATCGGCCTCCTGAATTCCATTCCAAAGCTTGGAAGCGGACAGGAGGAGCATTTATACACCATCGAGGGAACAGTTCCCGGTCTCGATGAGATGCCTGAGGGGTGCCGGTTCTGTACCAGATGCCAGCACGCCACGGAACAGTGCAGGAAAAAAGATCCGGGAATGCGGGAAGTGGACGGCCATATGGTACGCTGCTTCCTGTACGGGAAGGAAGGTGAAAACTGATGGCTGCTCCGCTGCTAGAAATACGAAATGTGAAAAAGTATTACCCGGTAAAAAAGGTGAGGAACGGTGAGGATATCTCCGTGAAGGCGGTGGATCAGATCGATCTGACTGTGAACCAGGGCGAGATCGTAGGCCTGGTGGGAGAGTCTGGATGCGGAAAGTCTACCCTTGGGAAGACGATCCTGAAGCTTCATGATATCACCGGAGGCCAGATTTTATTTCATGGAGAGGACATTACCAATTATACGGAAAAGCAGATGCGTCCTTTGCGTGAAAAGATCCAGATCATCTTCCAGGATCCCTACGCCTCTTTAAATCCGAAAAAGAAGGTCGTTCAGTCGGTGATGACGCCTCTGGACGTATCTGGAAAATATACAAAAGAAGAAAAACTGAAAAAAGTCATCGATATTCTGAATGAGGTGGGGCTCAGTGAGAAATTCCTGGAAAAATATCCCCACGAAATGTCCGGAGGCCAGAGACAGCGCGTGGTGATCGCCAGGGCTCTGATCAATGATCCGGAACTTGTGATCTGCGACGAACCGGTTTCTGCTCTGGATGTTTCCGTCCGTTCCCAGGTGCTGAACCTGCTGAAGGACTTACAGAAGGAGCGGAACCTTACCTATATTTTTATTTCACACGATCTGAGTGTGGTAGAATATCTGTGCGACCGGGTAGCTGTCATGTATCTGGGAAGGATCATGGAGCTTGCAGACAAAAAGCAGCTCTATGGAAATCCACTCCACCCCTATACACGAGCTCTCCTCTCCGCGATCCCGGTCCCGGATATTCATGCAAAAAAGGATGAGATCATCCTTCAGGGCGAGGTTCCCAGTCCCTTGAACCCGCCTAAAGGCTGTCTGTTCTCTACCCGCTGCGCTTATGCAACGGAGCGGTGCCATAAAGAAGCGCCAAAGCTTGTGGAGCTTACAGATGAGAATGGAGCAAAGCGCAGCGTTTCCTGTTTCCTGTACCATTGATGGAAGCAGAGGCATGTAGTATAATGGAGGAAAATGGAAAAGAAAGGGGAAAAACCCATGGGTAAGATCATTCTTGTAACCGGCATGCTGGGGAACAACAGCCGCGGGGTGCCGTCATTTATTTTAAATACAGCTTACATGAATGCCATTGTGGCTGCCGGAGGCGTTCCGGTGATGATGGGAAGCACAAAGCTGGCTGCGGAGTACGCGGAAATGGCTGACGGTCTTCTCATTACCGGAGGAGAAAGCGTCCATCCCTCCAGGTTTGGCGATACCTTCAATAACCTGGCTGATGGAGATGCCAATGTGGCCCACAACCTCAAGGCCGGATGCAATGTGATCCGGGATGAGATGGAATTTGCTGCCTTTGAGGAGTTTTTTAAGAGGAAGAAGCCCATTATGGGGATCTGCCGCGGCCACCAGCTGGTCAACGCGGCCCTGGGCGGCCACAATATGCTGAATTTTCCGAGGAAGCATGCAGTGGAGCACTCGGAGGGGATCCAGCATGAGATCGTCGCAGAAGACGGATCGATCTTAAACCGCCTTTATGGTCCAAAGCTTCTGGTCAACAGCTTTCACCGGGACTGCGCAGATGCAGTGGGACCGGATGTAAAGGTGACTGCCAGATCTCTGGATGGGATCATTGAGGCCATTGAACACAAGACACTTCCTGTTTTCAGCGTCCAGTTCCATCCGGAACGGATGCGGGGAGATGCGCCGAATCCGGCTTTTGGGCCGGACGGCACAGAATTATTTAAATATTTTGTAGATCTTTGTTAGTGGAAAATCACTGACGCATTTTGAGGAGGAAGAAAAATGACAAAAACAGTAAAAGAAATCGTAGCCGAGATCAAGGAGACCCTGGATAAAAAGGGCGGTCTTAAGCATGTTTATTTTGTAGCCTGCGGCGGCTCCAAGGCAGCCATTTTCCCGGGACTTTACCTGCTGCAGAGCGAGGCAAAGACCTTCAGCGCCACCACCTACACCAGCAATGAGTTCGTTCATGCGACTCCCAAGGAGCTGGACGACCGCTGCGTGGCTGTGATCTGTTCCTTAAAGGCGACTGCAGAGACGGTAGAGGCTGTGAAAAAGGCCAACTCCATCGGAGCCATCACCATTGCCATGACCGGAAATATGGATACAGGAATGGCAAAGGTGGGCCAGTATGTGGTTACCTATTCCAATGGAGACGACCAGGTTTACAGCGATTCCAATCAGGCCAACTCCTTACGGATCGGTTTTGAACTGCTGCACCAGTTTGAGGGCTGGGACAAATACGATAAGGCCATGGAGGCATACAAATACATCGATGAGATCGTGGCAGAAGGAAAGGAAAACTGCCTGGCAGCCGCAAAGGAATGGGCAGATAAGGAAAAAGACGAGCCTGTATTCTATGTACTGGCTTCCGGTCCCAACTATGGCGTAGCCTACTCCATGTGCTGCTGTCACTTTATGGAGATGCAGTGGAAGCACGCTGTCTGCCTCCATACCGGCGAATATTTCCATGGTCCCTTCGAGACCACAGATAAGAAGCTTCCGATGATCCTCATTATGAGTGAAGGCCGTACCCGTGCCCTGGATGAAAGATGCCTGAAATTCTTAAATACATATGCAGAGAATTTCATTGTCATTGACTTTAAGGAATTAAACAAGGGCCGTATTGATGCCGACGTGGCAGAGTTCTTCAACCCGGTGGTACTGATCCCCATCGAGCGGTATTATGTGGCACAGATGGCCGAGGTGAGAGGCCATTCCATGGATCACAGAAGATATATGTGGAAGGTTGAGTATTAATGAAAACGAAAGTCATCGGCATTGGGGATAATGTGTGCGATAAATATTATCCTGCAAAGATCATGTATCCCGGCGGCCAGGCCATGAACTTTTCGGTCTATGCAAAGATGCTGGGAGCAGATGCGGCTTATATGGGCGTATTTGGCCGGGATGAGGTGGCGGATCATGTGATCCGGACTCTGGATGAGCTGGGGGTGGACCATTCCCGGTGCCGCCAGTATGACGGGGAAAACGGCTATGCCAAGGTACGCCTGGTGGATGGCGACAGGGAATTTATCATGAGCAACAAGGGCGGCATCGTTAATGAACATCCTTTGGATCTGACGAAGGAGGACCTGGATTATATCCGGACCTTTAAGCTGATTCATACCAGCTGCAACGGCCATCTGGATGGAGAGCTCCATAAGCTCCGTGAGGCGGGGGTTCCTATTTCCTACGATATGTCCGGCCGGTGGAACCAGGAGTATTATATTGAGACCATCGGGCCCCAGGTGGATATCGCCTTTGCCTCCTGCGGCGACACGCCGGAGGAAGAGATCAAAAAGCTCTGTGAGGCTCTGAAGGCCAGGGGCTGCCGTATGACCGTGGCGACCAGGGGCGGAAAGGGTTCCCTGATCTATGACGGAGAGCAGTATTACACCCAGAAGCCGAAGCTGGTGGATGCGGTGGATACTCTGGGAGCCGGAGATTCCTTTGCCACAGCCTTTCTGCTGGCCATGCTGGAGAAGAAGGATATCCATGCGGCCATGGAAGCGGGAGCAGAGTTTGCGGCAAAGACGTGCCTGGTGAACGGCGCGTTTGGCCACGGCATCGCCTTCCAGGAAGAATAAACGAAAAATCTCATATATGTCTGAACCCGCGGCAGGCCGGATCTCCGGCATTCCTCCTTGTTGCCGCGGGTATTCTTTTTTATTTGACTTGCCATTTTGACTGCTTCATATTAGAATAGGGAAGGTATCACGCGGGAGTACATAGAAAATATGGAACAGGGGGATAAACGTTATGCTGAAACAGGATGCGATCACGCCTTTGTATGTGCAGCTCATGGAAGAGCTGGAAACCAGTATCAGAAACGGCGTCTATAAGCCCGGCGATAAGATCATGACCGAGGCTGAGATGGCCAAAGAATATGGAGTCAGTCTGATCACGGTGCGTAAGGCCGTGGGCTCTTTGATGGAAAAGGGGCTGGTGGTGCGCAAGCAGGGAAAAGGAACGTTTGTCACAAAGCCGAAATATTCAAGAAACATGAAAAAGCTCCAGAGCTTTACGGAAATGTGTGAGCAGATGGGTGTGAAGCCGGGGGCACAGGTCCTGGAGAACCGGCTGATCATGGCGGATAAAAAGGTGGCCGGCCGGCTGGGGATCGAGCCGGGCAGCAATGTGGTCTATATTTCCAGACTCCGCCTGGCAGACGGAGAGCCGGTCCAGGTGGAGAAAAGCTATTTCCCTTTGAAATACGCGTTCCTTCTGGAGGAGGATCTGAATAATGGGTCCATGTTCGAGTGCCTGAAGGAAAAGGCCGGAGCAAAGGTTGCCAGCTCGGAAAAGATGATCGAGCTGTGCCGGGCCACGGCGGAAGAGGCAGCTCTGATGGATGTGAAAAAGGGGGATTACCTTCTGTTTGTAAAGAGCACGGCTTATGATGAGAACGGAGAGCCCATGTATGCCGGGATCCAGCTGATCAACGGAGACCGTTTTTCCCTGTATGTATACGAGTCGGGAAAGTAGGGAGCGGATATGAACGTACTGATCGTCGGCGCCAGAGGCGCTGGAAAGACTACCCTGATCCGGCGGGTCCTGGAGTCTCTGGACCGTCCGGTATGGGGATTTGAGACAGAAAAAGAAGGAGATCAGGTCCATATTTATGATGCGGGGGCGGAGCATGTGCCCACAGAGGAGAATCTGGTGGGCCTGTGCGGAGAGGCCTGCGGGATTCCGGTGAAGGAAGGATTTGACCGCTATGCGCCGCGGATCCTGGCTCCCGTAAAGGCTGGCAGCGTTATGATCATGGACGAGCTGGGATATCTGGAGTCCTCTTCAGAACTTTTTTGCAGGGCTGTTCTGGAGCGCCTTTGGGGGAGGGATCCGGTGATCGCAGCAGTGAAGGACAGGGATACGGCCTTTTTAAGCAGCGTCCGCTCCCATCCTGGCTGCCGGTGTTTTTTCATCACGGAAGAAAACAGGGATGCGCTGTATGAAGAGGTCCTTGATTTTGTAAAAAAACAGTTCCAGACAACTGTTCGGTCATGGGGAGGCCTGGACGGGGAAAAACATTGAAAATATGCTTTTATAAAGCATTTTTCTCTCCGTATCTCCATATGGAGGACGCCTGGTGCTTCTTGTCCACAACAGACGGACAGGAAGAAAGATGTATGGCTGGATGGTTATAGTTTCCAGGGTAAAATGACGAAAAAATCTTGACAAAATGGTCTGGATTGGTATATAATGACAATATTCATAAGAATACTTTGTTGCACGAGTGGCTCAGTGGTGGAGTATCGCCTTGCCAAGGCGAGGGTCGCGGGTTCGAATCCCGTCTCGTGCTTTTTTTATTTGTTAAGGAAGCCTTGATTTATAAGGCTTCCTTTCGTGTTTCATGTATTTTAATCTTACTACAGGATACTACACTTGATGGAGTACCCTTTTTGAGAGTCTGTCTCATAAATATAGCCCAGTGTAGTAGTTAAAGAGGAATGGCCCAGGTCTTTCCGTAAAGTCTCCAGTTCCATGCCCGCACTGGCACATCTGGATGCGAAAGTACGGCGCAGGGAGTGGGAACGCCTGGTCTTACAGCCTGTCTCAGAGGCATACGTCTCCAGGATATAATTCACCTGGCGGCTTGTGACCCGTTCAGTACCTCTCATGAAAAGAAACTCACCTATGTGAGGGAGTGTACGAAGGATATCCAGCGCCTTTGGTACAAGGGCGATATAACGGTCCTGGTGGGTCTTTGTATGCGGCTCTATGCGGTAGCTGCTGTGCCACGTCCCGTCCGGGTCCTGGTAGGAGGAGTCCGTTTCCTGGCTGGAAATGCGAAGGAGTCCGGTCTCAAAATCCACATCGGTCCACCGGAGGGCAGTCAGTTCTCCAACACGGAGCCCGGTAAGGAACTGGAAACGTGCCGCCAGATAACCGGGATCCCGGGTCTGTTCCCAGTGCTCCTGTAAGTAGCGGTGGATTGCGTCATATTCCGTTCCCTGGTATATCTGGGTGGAACTGTCTTTCCTGGCGGTCTGTCTGAATTTTACGGATATGGTGATGCGTCCGGCCAGGTTTTCGGGTATCATGCTTTTATCGACCGCATAAGCAAGCATTCTGGAGACCATGGACTTTACCTGGTTGTATTCTTTATGGGTCAGGTCGTGGTCCTTCACAATCCGGTTCATTTCGGATTCCAGAGACAGGCGGTCGATCCTGCGGACGTTCTTATGGAGCAGGGAGGAACCGGAAAAGTATTTTTTGAACCGCTGTTCATGGCGGCGGATGGTGTTCATGCTCCTGGTCATGGGCTTCTGGTATTCAAGCCATTCATGGAAGAGGGCTTCAAAGGTCATCCCGTCCATCCCGTACCAGTGCCACAGCTTCTCATACAGGGCCTGTTCGGTGGGAGCCTTTAGTTCCTTTGTCCGTCCGTTCTGTTTCACATAGGTATGCCACCGTTTGTCTTTCCCTTTTAACTGGGTGATGGCGGATGTATGGAGTTCCTTTATAATGGGTTTCTTTGTCATAGCGATTTCACTTAAGAGTGTATCCCGCTGTAGTAAGGTCGTAGTATCATGGATTAAGTTTTCAAGGTTCTGGATTTTAAGTAGCCTGCTGTCTGACATGTTTGAAACTCTTTTCTGTAATAGTGGCTCACTGAGAGCCCGTAACCCATCCCTCCTTTCGTTTTAAAATTGGCTACACTGGTATTATAAAATAAAAACAGGCGGATGGTAACAGAGACTTGTACTTGTAAGAAAAATGTAATAAAATGAAAGTGGAGTCCGTGGAGAGGCTGTTAGCGTGACTAAGCTGGTCAGTTTAAAAGAGGCAAGGCTAGTCAATAGAGTGAGATAGAGTAACAGACCTGGAAGCTAATGCAATAAAAATAGAGTCACAGAATTTCAGTTTCAGAGTGGCAAGTCTGACAAAGAAACTAGCTAACTCATAAACCAACCCAAAAATTTCGCGTGCACTATTTTATTTGTAATTATTTTATTTGTTATATTATATATTAATAGTGTCTCTTTTTTTGCAACTTTTTGATACTTTTGAATTTATGGTGTCGATTTGTGAAATAAGCTGTCAAGGGCGACGGAGTCGCAGGGCTTGCCCTTGACAGTATAGAAAAGTATAATAGAAACAGGCGTAGCCCCGAAGAGGGATACGCCTTGACTAACAAAGGGCAGGCCTGGAAGGACCCAAAACCGCCTGGTAATCAAAGGGAGTTCTGGGTGTAAAAGCCTCGCAGAGCACCTAAAGCAAACGAAGTTTGCGGTATTTTCACGTAGTGAAAGTATTAGGTGTAATACTTTGATAATAGGATAAAGGCACCGATAAGATTCCCAGGGAAATGGGTGCCTTAAAAAATGGTTTCAAAGCGAATTCCGTTTCGGAACCCTTTGAAACGCATTTTTTTTAAGGCAACCTCATTTGCCCTGGGAGAGTCTGTCAGATTGGCCAGGGTGCTTGAAGCCAGATGGAGTGACTGGGCCAGGGTGGTATAAAACACAGAAAGAGTCTTTGGAGTGACTGGGCCAGAGTGGTATAAAACACAAAGGAGTCTGTTGGATTGGCAAGGGCCAGGTGGTTTACTACAACCGTACTACAAACGAAAAACGCACTTCTCCTTTCCTTGAATTTAATAGCTTTTTTATTATTGGGACGGGTTCGAATCCCGTCTCGTGCTTTTTTTATTTGCAGAAAAAGATAAAAAAGAGTCTGAAAGCACGAGACAGTCTCCGCCCCCACAGGGCTGACGCCCAGGTCCGAATGCCCTCGCTGCGCCCACTGCCGTGGGCTGCGCTGGGGCAGACCCTCCCATCTCGTGCTTTTTTTCATCTCAGAATTGCTTGATAAATATCTGGATCATGCAAGGTCCCCACGGGAGCGTCTAAGCACAAACACACATTGAGTCCGTATCCTACATCGGATACGGAAGCTCAAAGATCATGATGGTCTCCCGGGGATCATTTCCTGGAAACAGGTCACCGCATGGAATTTCGTCGAAAAACGCCATCTCTGGAACAGAGGTCAGATATGAGAGATAGCTGTCTGAAGGATAATAAAAAAACAGCAGTATAGACCGCGGATGCTCATAATATGAGTTTAGGATCCGGGCCATGACCTTTTGGAGAAGCTCCAGAGAAAATGGGTTGAAAAAGTAGACCCGGTCGACGGAGGAGGGAACGGCATAATGTTCGGCATTGGCCAGGACAAAGGAGGATCTTCCAGAGGATACACAGGAACTTTGGTTCTCCAGAGCTTTTTCATAAATGCGCGGATCATATTCGACGCCAATGGAGCGGCAGCGGGTCTGACAGGACAGAAAAAGCCCGACCCGTCCCTTGCCGCAGCCATAGTCCAGCAGAATATTCCCCTTCCGGATCCAGCCGGATCCAGCCAGGCGTTCCAGAACGGAATAGGGCGTGGGCTCATAGGGATACCGGTACTGATCGGCGCTGGAATCATCTCTTCCAGCAGTCTTAATGCGAAGGAGACGGTCCCACCGGACTTCCGGCAGCTCACCGGTCTGGTTGTTCTTCATGGTGTACCTCCATTATTTCCAGGTCTTCCATACTTCCGGCTGGCATCCAACCGTCGCCTGTCTCTGATTGCGTACAATGGGTGTTTTTATGATCCGCTGATTTTCAAATATTTTGTCTGTCCGGTCCTCTTCGGCAAGATAGGTGATCAGAGCCAGGAGGTCTCTGTCTTTGCATTTGGGGTCGATCAGCTTTTCATATCCGCCGACGGCCTGGAGAACAGATAGAAATTCGCCCTTGCTCAATCCCTTTTCCTTCATGTCGATGAACTGGTACCGGATCCCGCGTTCTTTAAAATAGCGTTCTGCCTTTTTCGTTTCAAAATCTTTTTTCGTCCCAAAAATCTGAATGTTCATAAATGTAATCTGCCTTTCTTTACTGATTCACAGCTCCGGTATAGCATACGGAAGCGGAAATACGCCATGGAAACATAGAAGAATGGATGATTTTAGGGCCTGAAGGAGGGATAGCCAGTGTCAGGCAGACGGATTGTCGTTGACAAACAGACTGGGCGAGGATATATTGGAAACAGATTATGGCAACCATGGAGGAAAAGGGAACATGAGCAGATTGAACGAATTGCTTCACCAGGCGGGCAGTATTGGGAGGAATGGAGATGGCTCCATTACCCGGGTGGGATTCTCCAGGGAATACTTCCAGGCCCTGGAGTTTTTTAAAGGGAAGATGGAGGAGCTTGGAATGGACGTGGAAATGGATCCGGTGGGGAATCTCCACGGCGTTCTGCCGGGAAGCGATCCCCAGGCAGGTTCCATTGTAATTGGTTCCCATCTTGATACAGTCATCAGGGGAGGACTATACGACGGGATGCTGGGTGTGGCCGGGGCAATAGAGGCAGCCGCGCGGTTAAGGGAGGAGGGGCGCAGGCTCCGTCATTCCCTGGAAATCTGGGGGTTCAATATGGAAGAATCCAGTGTTCTCGGGGGGACCTTTGGAAGCCGCTGTGTGACCGGAAAGATCGATCCGGACGTGCCGGGCTATAAGGAAAAGCTGGAGAAATTTGGATTAAGTCCAGAGATTGTCCGAAGCGTCCGACGGGATCTGGAAGATTATAAATGCTATCTGGAGTATCATATTGAACAGGGCGGCAGGCTGGATGCTTCGGGTACGGATATCGGAGTCGTCAGCGGGATCGTCAGCGTTGTCCGGTATGATGTGACGGCAAAGGGGATGAGCAACCATGCGGGAACGACCATGATGGACAGCCGGAAGGACGCCCTGACAGGCATGGCGAAGCTGATCGTCGGGGCGGAAAAGCGGGCCAGGGAGCTGAACGATACGCTGGTCTTCACAGTAGGGAAGCTCTCCGTGCTTCCTGACCAGGAGAATGTGATACCGGGCCAGGCGGAGGCCACCTTTGAAATGCGCCATATGGATAAGACCATGACGGACCAGCTGTTCGCGGACATAAAAAGAATGGCGGAGGAGATCCCGGATTGTACCTTTGAGTTCAGCAATTCCGCAGCGAAATATTCGACTCCCTGTGATCCGCGGCTGATCCGGCTCATTGACCAGGTCTGTGAGAAAAAGAATATCCGCCATGTGATCATGCCCAGCGGGGCGTTCCATGACGCGAACCCCATGGCCCAGGCGGGCGTTCCCATCGGCATGATCTTTGTTCCCAGCGTGAAGGGGATCAGCCACCAGGGAGAAGAATACACAGCGCCTCATCATGTGGATCTGGGGGCGGACGTGCTGTATGAGACTGTGCTGGAGCTGGATGAAAAGGGACTGGAGCAGATGGGCGCAGCAGCTGCAGCGATAAAATAGACGAGGATGAGAGATATGGAAAAATGGGAGGAATTATTCCCACAGAATACCAGGAAAAAGGGCCGGGAGCTTCTGGTGAATGGCCGGATCCGGGAGCTGTCTGTGAACGAAAATGAATACAGCGCGGCGGTCCTGGGCCGGGAGCGGTATGAGGTGAAAATATCCATGGACCACGGGATCCCGGTGCGGACAGAATGCAGCTGCGCTGTGGGAAGAGGACGGGGAAAGTGCGCCCATATGGCGGCGGTGCTGTATGCGGCGGAGCAGGAAAAGGCAGAAGAGGAAAAGAAAAGCAGGGCGGAGCAGGAGGAAGCCACGGCATACTCCCATCTGGATGGAGCGGAGACAGACCGGGGCAGCGCCGAGGACGAAAAGAAAGCGATCAGAATGCTCCAGGGCTACCGATACTTTCATGGAGATCAGATCCGTAAGTCCCTGAAGCTTTCCACAGAGGCAGAGACAGGAGGAAGAAAGGCCATTTCCGGTGGACGGCTCCGGCTGGAGCAGGTGGGCAAGGGCTTTGAGAGGAGCGGAGGCCAGGTCCTCGGCCAGGCATCCGCCATTGGGGAAACGGAGAGGGGGAGGAAATCTTACTTTCCGGTCCGTCTGGTCTTTTCCAGCGATGAGGCCCTGCGGGCCGAATGCGGCTGTCCGGAGTGTGCGCGCAGCTACCGCCAATATTCAGGGGACTGCCGGTGCAAATATACCGCAGGGCTCGCTCTGCTGCTGGAAGAGTATTTGAAGGACCATAACATTGGAGATATGACAGATGCCGCCGGACAGTACATTATTGAGAGTACCCTGTGGGGAAAGCTCATGAAGCAGACAAAAGGGCCGGCGGATCCCATGCGCCTGGAGCCCAGGCTGATCCAGAAGGATAAAAAGCTGTATGTGTCCTTTAAAACAGGGGCTGGACGGATGTTTGTGGTCAAAAATCTGGAAGAATTCTGTGAGCATGTGAAAAATGGCGAGGAGGCCGTTTATGGCTCGTCAACAGTCCTCAGCCATAAAAGGGAAAATTTTACCGAAGGTTCTCTCCCATGGCTGGAGTTTGTGAACAGGATCGTTCAGGAGGAGGTGCGCTTTGCGGACCGGATGGAGGATTCCTGGCGGTTTTCCGGAAACAGACCCTCTGTGGGAATGCTCCTGGAGCTGTTTGGCTGGCGGCTGGACCAGTTCTATGAGCTTATGGGTCCGTCTGGCGTGGAAGCGGAGGACAGGGATCATGGAAAGAAGAAGCAGGTGCTGTATGCCAGAACGGGAAGTCCCAGGATCCAGGTGGAAATAGAACCCAGGTACGCTGGCGGAAAACCTGGTCCGGCGGAAAAATTCGACGGGGTCCAGGTCAGCGGGACCATGCCGGAGCTCTTTTACGGTATGGACACAGCATATTTTATTGAGGCGGACGGGCTGTACCGGCAGAGCGGGGAGCTTTCAGACGGTCTGGAGCGTCTGGCTGACGTTTCTATGGACGGAAGCTTCCGTTTTTTTGTGGGAAGGAACAGGCTGGCTGAATTTTACCATATGATCCTGCCCAGGTTCAGGGAGATCGCCCAGGTGGCAGAGAAGGACGGGGAGCTGATCCGCTCCTTTCTGCCGCCCCGGGGAGAATACCAGTTTTATCTGGATGCGGAGGGGGGAGATTTTGTCTGCCGACCGGTGGTCCGGTACGGGAATCAGGAATATTCTCCCGTGGAGGCGGTCCGGTGCATAGAAAACGGACAGGATCTTATGGAACCCTTCCGCGCTCTGGCAGAGGAGGCGGGGATCGCCCTGGAGGTGAAGCGACGGTTTCCTGTGGAGGTTCCGCAGAAGGAGGAGTTTTCCTGCGGTGGAGACGAGGAGGTCATGTACCAGGTGGTGGAGAACGGAGTCGCTGCACTTGCTTCCCTGGGGGAAGTGCTGTGTACGGACCGGTTCCGCGGCTGTCATGTGGTCCGGCGGGTGCAGACCGCTGTGGGCGTATCGGTTTCCAGCGGAATGCTGGATCTGAAGATCGACACGGGAGACATTCCGCCGGAGGAGCTGGTGGATCTTCTGCACAGCTACCGGCAGAAAAAGAAATATCACCGCCTGAAAAACGGGACCTTTGTCCGCATGGAGGAATCCTCTGTCGGAATGCTGGAGGAAATGGCGGCGGCACTAAGGCTTACGCCGAAGGAAATGATCCGGGGAAATATGCATCTGCCGGTTTACCGGGCGCTGTATCTGGACCGGCTTTTGGAGGAGCACGAGGACGTTTACAGTAAAAGGGACAGTCATTTTAAGCAGATCGTAAAGAGCTTTAAGACCATAAAGGACGCGGATTTTGAAGAGCCGGAAAGTCTTTCCGCCACCATGCGCCAGTATCAGAAAAACGGGTATCGGTGGCTGAGGACATTGGAAAGCTGGAACTTTGGCGGGATCCTGGCCGACGATATGGGACTGGGAAAAACGCTCCAGATGATCGCGGTCCTTCTGGCTGCAAAGCTGGAGGGAAAGACAGGCACGTCCCTGATCGTCACCCCGGCATCCCTGGTATTCAACTGGGGAGAGGAATTTAAAAAATTTGCCCCGGAATTAAAGGTGACGCTGGCGGCAGGCACCCAGGCAGAGCGTCAGAAAAGGCTGGAGGAATCCGTTCACTCGGACGTGCTCATCACCTCCTATGATCTTTTGAAACGGGATGCGGCCCTTTACGAGGGACGGGAGTTTCTGTATCAGGTCCTGGATGAGGCCCAGTACATCAAGAATCATACCACTGCGGCGGCGAAGGCGGTGAAGGTGATCAAAAGCCGTTTCCGGTTTGCCCTTACGGGAACGCCCATTGAGAACCGGCTCAGCGAGCTTTGGAGCATTTTTGATTATCTGATGCCGGGCTTTTTGTATGGCTACGATACCTTCCGGCGGGAATTTGAGATCCCGGTGGTGAAAAACAATGACCAGGAGGCCATGGAGCGGCTCCAGAGAATGGTGGGGCCCTTTATCCTGCGGCGGCTGAAGCAGGATGTGCTCCGGGACCTGCCGGAAAAGACGGAGGAGGTCCGGTATGTACAGATGACAGGAAAGCAGAGGAAGCTGTACGACGGCCAGGCCATCCATCTGAGATCCCTCCTGGACCATCAGAGTGAGGAGGAATTTAATAACAGTCGGTTCCAGGTCCTGACAGAGCTGACCAGGCTCCGCCAGATCTGCTGCGACCCTGCCCTGTGCTTTGAGGATTATGGAGACGAGACAGCCAAAACGGACGCATGCATGGAGCTGGTCCAGAGCGCTGTGGATGGAGGACACCGTCTTCTGGTGTTCTCGCAGTTTACCTCCATGCTGGATATTTTAAGCGCCAGACTGGATGGAGAACATGTGGAGCACTTTATGATCACTGGATCTACGCCCAAGGAGAAGCGGCTCCAGCTGGTAAATGCCTTCAATGGGGGAGCGGTCCCAGTATTCCTAATCTCCTTAAAGGCCGGGGGAGTGGGATTAAATCTGACAGGAGCGGATATGGTGGTCCATTACGATCCCTGGTGGAACCTGGCGGCCCAGAACCAGGCCACAGACCGTGCCCACCGGATCGGTCAGCAGAAAAATGTGACGGTTTACAAGCTGATCACCAAGGATTCCATTGAGGAAAAGGTCCTGGAGCTTCAGGAGACAAAACGGGAGCTGGCAGACCGGATCATCGGACAGGGAACGGAGCAGGCGGCTCCCATGACCAGGGAAGATATGCTGAGGCTTCTGGAGATCCAGACGTAAACCGGGGAAAACCTCCCTAAAATCTATGTAAAACTTTGGAAATACTCCGCTTAAAGATTCGTAAGTCCTATTGAAAACTCTTTTTTCCGATGCTATATTGGGGCCGGAAAAAAGAGTTTTTGTATTATCATGCTATGAGGAGGATGAATCGATGATCAGAAAAAAGAGTATTATGGCGGCAGCCCTGGCGGCAGTCCTGGCCTGTCAGACCTTCCCGGCCTTTGGCGGTGCGGCTCCGGATGGAAAAACCCTGGCGCAGGACACAGAGGCAGCCCAGGGAGGCGCTTACGATGCGTGGAAGGAACGGTGGAAGGAGTTAAGCGGCGACTGGACCCAGGTTTCCATCACCCCCGGCGCAGACGAGACTCAGATGAATTTTGCCTGGTATTCCAGAAAGGGGGAGGATGCCGGCTTCCGGTATGGAAAGCAGGCAGACCTGTCCGACGGAACGGATGCGGAGGTAAAGAGCACAGACGCCCAGGAGGGCTATCAGTCCAACAAGGTGACGCTCACGGGGCTGGAGCCGGGCTCTGTCTATTACTACCAGGCAGGTGGAAAAGCGGTCAGCAGGCTGGAGACAAGGGATCCGGATTCCTTCAGCTTCATTTTTGTGGGAGACCCGCAGATCGGCTCCTCCAATGAGGAAAAGGCCAAAAAGCCAGAGGACATTTTAAAGGATACTTTTAAGACGGCCCAGTATGAATCGGTCATGAGCGACAGTTTCAACTGGAACCATACCCTGGAGCTGGCAGTAGAAAAGGCCGGCAGCGATCCTGCCTTTGTGCTTTCCGCCGGAGATCAGATCCAGACCAATGCCAAAAAGGTGAAGGACGGGACCGTCAGCGAGATCGAGTACGCCGGATATTTAAGCCCGGAGGTATTAAAGTCCCTTCCGGTGGCCACGACCGTGGGCAACCATGACGCGGACAATGCCAACTACACCTGGCATTTCAATGTTCCCAACCTGAGTACCCTGGGCTCCAACGGCATTGTGGGCGGAGATTACAGCTTCCGTTATGGAGACGCCCTGTTCATGATGTTAAATACCCAGGATACCAATGTGGCAGAGCACAGACAGTTCATGGAGGAGACCATAAAGGCCAATGCAGACTGTAAATGGAGGATCGTGACCCTTCACCAGGACATTTATGGTTCTGCCGAGCATTCCAATGAACCGGAGATCACAAACCTCCGCTACGAGCTGGTCCCCATTTTTGAGGAGAACGATGTGGACGTGGTACTCACAGGCCATGACCATGCATATTCCAGAACGTATCTTCTGGAGGGCGGAAAAAAGAGCTTTGAGTACGACGACGATTCCTTTGAGGCACAGCTGGAAAAGGATATCGACAATGGAGACAGCAAGGAGATTCTGTTTACAGCGCCTTTAAACATTAAAAAGAATACGGTGGATCCAGATGAGATCACGTATCTCCAGTACCTGGCGGCAGTGATGGACACTGATGCCATCGTATCAAAGAAGAGGGAGTCTGTGGACCCGGAAGGGATTCTCTATATGACGGCCGGCTCCTCCTCAGGCAGTAAATATTATGATCTTACTCCCAGAAAGCAGACGTACATTGCAAGCAGATGGCAGGAGGACGTGCCCACCTATTCAGTGGTGGACATTGACAGCGAGTCCTTTACCATCAACACCTACCGGACCGATACCAACGAAAAGATCGATGAGCAGGTCCGCATCGTGAAGACAAAATAACCGGGGAGAGGAATGTATGGGAAGTGTGAGGAAACGGCAGCTTGCGGCCCTGGCTTTCGTGGCTGTGTTCGGATTTATTCTTTTCCTTCTTGGAAAGACCGAGCGGACGGAGCTTTACGGAACCCAGGGGCGGTCCTTTGAAAAGGCCAGAGTCCTGGAGATCTTAGAGGATAATGAGCAGGAAAGCGGCCAGTATGTGGGGCAGCAGAAGGTCCTGCTGGTCCTGGACTCCGGAAGCAGAAAGGGGAAAACGGTGGAGGCCGTCAGCTCCTCCAGTTACCTGTACGGAGCCCATTGCAAGCCTGGCATGAGGGTCATTGCGGCCGTCAACGAAAGCGGAGAGGAGCTGTATGTCACTGTATACAGCCAGGACCGGAGCCTGGTACTTTACGGGATCGTAGCCTTATTCCTGATCTCCGTCTGGGCCATCGGGGGCAGACAGGGATTAAATTCAGCCATCGGCCTGATCTTTACCTTCCTGTGCATCATTTTCATGTTCATCCCCATGATCTACCGGGGAGCTTCGCCCATCGGAGCCTCCATGCTGGTGGCGGCCCTGACCACAGTTGTGACCATGTATCTCATCGGCGGCAGGTCCACAAAGACCGCAGCGGCCATTCTGGCTACGATCCTGGGGGTCATGCTTTCGGGATCGCTGGCGGCGGCTTTTGGACGGCTGGCAGGAATCAGCGGATATAACGTGTCGGACATCGAGCAGCTGGAATATGTGGCCCAGATGACCGACATCAAGGTGGGGGAGCTTTTGTACGCAGGGATCCTGATCTCGGCCCTGGGAGCCATCATGGATGTGGCCATGTCGGTCAGCTCCGCTGTCCATGAGGTGGCCGCCCGGGCACCGGAGCTGGGCTTTAAGGAACTGTTCCGGTCCGGGATCCATGTGGGGCGCGATATGATGGGGACCATGTCCAATACGCTGATCCTGGCATTTACAGGAACCTCCATCAACACGCTGATATTTATTTATGCTTACGGTTACAGCTTAAACCAGACCATCAATAAGTATTCCATCGGCATTGAGATCATCCAGGGCATATCGGCCACTTTGGGAGTGATCTTTACAGTGCCTGTTGCCGCTTATATCAATGCTCTTCTTTTGAAAAAACGAAAGAAAAAACACGAGCGGCATATTCTTTCCTGAGACGGCGCATACTGAGTATGGAGCTGTTTATGAATGAAGGAGGAGATGGAACATGAGAGATCATACGGTGTGCCTTTTAAAAGAATGTGATTCCGGCTGCAAGATGGCTCTGGACAGCATGGCCCAGATCAAGGGCTACGTGTCGGACCAGAAACTGAAAAATACCATAGATGGGTATGAGAAAAAGCACCAGGCCATGGAGGAAGAGGCATATAAGCAGTTAAAAAGCCTGGGAGAGGGCGGGAAGGAGCCAGAGATGATGGCGGCGGCGTTTTCCCGTATGTCCACCGGGATGAAAATGCTCATGAAGGACGATAACCGACAGGCGGCAAAGATCCTCATGGACGGCTGCAACATGGGGATCCAGTCCATCTGCGGCTTCCGGAACCAGTATGCGGGAGCCTCCAGGGAAAGCATGGACCTGGCAGACCGTCTGATCCGGACAGAGGAAGCCCTTAGGGATGAAATGAAGGCCTATCTGTAAAAATACGGGCGCTGGAAGCGGGCTGCGCCATATGGCGTCCCGTTTCCAGCGCCCGTACATATTCCGGCTTATCTGCAGGCCGCTTATTTTTCGTCGCACACCTGGAAAATGAAAAACTTTAAGTATGAGGATTCACTGTCGCCCCAGAGGATGGGATGATCAGCGGCCTGGGTCCTGTATTCCACCTGGCGCAGACGCTTGTGGACGTTCCCTGCGGCCTCCCGGATGGTCTTTGCAAAGAGCTCCGGGGTCATAAAGTGGGAGCAGGAGCAGGTGGCCAGATAGCCGCCGTCCTTTACTAACTTCATGCCTCTGAGGTTGATCTCTCTGTATCCTTTAACGGCGTTTTTAACGGAATTCCTGGATTTGGTAAAGGCAGGGGGATCCAGGATCACCACATCGAATTTTTCTCCCTGGCGCTCCAGCTCCGGAAGCAGGTCGAACACGTCGGCGGCCACAAAGCGGACCCGGTCCGACAGACCGTTTAAGGCCGCGTTTTCGGCAGCCTGGGCCACGCCAAGCTCGGAGGCATCCACCCCAAGGACCTCCGAGGCACCGGCGATCCCGGCATTTAAGGCAAAGGAGCCGGTGTGGGTAAAGCAGTCCAGAACACGTTTTCCTTTACAAAGCCGCTGGATCGCCAGCCGGTTATATTTCTGGTCCAGGAAGAAGCCGGTCTTCTGGCCGTCCTGGACATCTACCATATACCGGACGCCGTTTTCCACGATCTCCACCTTTGTATCAAAGGAGTCTCCGATGAAGCCCTTGAACCGTTCCATGCCCTCCTGGAGGCGGACCCTGGCGTCGCTCCGTTCATAGACGCCGCGGATGGAGATTCCGTCCTCGGCCAGGACCTTTTTCAGCTTTTCCAGGATCACTGGCTTCCACCGGTCGATGCCCAGGGCCAGGGATTCCACCACCAGCACGTCGGAGAACTTGTCAATGACGATCCCGGGAAGGAAGTCAGCTTCCCCGAAGACCAGCCGGCAGCTTCCTGTGTCCACAGTGGATTTTCTGTATTCCCAGGCGTTCCGTACCCGCATTTCAATAAAGTCCTCGTCCACCACTGTGTGGGGCTTTCTGGACATCATGCGGATGGTGATGGTGGAGCGGGGATTGATAAAGCCGCATCCCAGGGGATAACCGTCAAAATCGAAGACATTGACCATGTCCCCGTTCTCAAATTCCCCTTCGGTACGGTCGATCTCGTTGTCATAGATCCAGAGCCCTCCGGCTTTTAAAGCCCGGCCCTGGCCTTTTTTTATATAAACGGACGCGGATGTTTTTTCCATATGCATTGGATCCTTTCTGTATTCCGGCATTTTATGGTAAAAGTATAGCGGAATCCGGCAGAAAATGCAAGTGGCTGGGGAGGTCCTCCCCGGCTTTCGACAAAGGGTGGTTCACAGGGACCGGATTTTATGGTATACTTAGTTCACTTATGAGATAGGAGACGGCTATGGAAAACAGTGAGATCCGAAAGGAGATACAGGAAGAGGTCCGGAAGGCGGAAAAGATCCTGGTGGGGATCGGCGCAGAGTGGAAGCGCGGGGATGAAGACCGGGAGGATCAGATCCGGAGGGCCTCAAAAGCCCTGAGAGAGCTTTTAGAGGGGAAGGATGCTTTTATCATATCCACACTGACTCTGGGGGAGATGGAGGACAGAGGTTTTGAAAAGGAGCATATGGTGGCCCCTTTGGACGTATCTTTAACGGAGGAGCAATGGAATGGTTATACCGGCTGGCTGGCCGGGACTTTAAACAGGACTACGGTGCTCCTGGAGCTGGGAGAGGGCTTTGGCCATCCGTCCCTGATCCGGTGGCCCTTTGAGCGGACGGCAGCCATCAACCGGAAGGCACGCCTGTACCGTGTCCACAAAACGTTTTATCAGATCACCGAAGAACTGAAGGAAAAAGCCGCCGCCGTAAAGGCGGATTCTGTGGGATTCATGGAAGGCTTTGGGGAGGAAGAGCATGGCAGCGATCAGTAACGACTGGCTGGGGCCCATGAGCGAGGAATTTAAAAAGCCCTATTACAGGAAGCTGTACGAGACAGTGAAGCATGAGTATGAGACCAGGGAGGTATACCCGGCTCCGGACGATATTTTCAACGCCTTCGCATTTACGCCATTGAAGGATGTGAAGGTGGTGATCCTGGGACAGGATCCCTACCATGAACCGGGCCAGGCCCACGGCCTCTGCTTTTCCGTGAGGCCGGAGGTGGATACGCCGCCGTCCCTGGTGAATATTTATAAGGAGCTCCATGAGGACTGCGGCTGCTATATCCCCAATAACGGATATCTGAAGAAATGGGCCGACCAGGGCGTGCTTCTTCTGAATACGGTGCTGACGGTCCGGGCCCATGCGGCCCATTCCCACAAGGACATCGGCTGGGAGGCGTTTACCGACGCGGCCATCCGAGTACTGAATGAACAGGACAGGCCCATGGTGTTTATTTTATGGGGAAAACCGGCCCAGATGAAAAAGGCCATGTTAAACAATCCGGCCCATCTGATCTTAGAAGCTCCCCATCCCAGTCCCCTGTCGGCGTACCGCGGATTTTTCGGGAGCCGTCCCTTCAGCCGGACCAATAAATTCCTGACGGCCCACGGCCTTGCTCCCATTGACTGGCAGATTGAGAATATAGGAGAGTAAATATGAGCAATTTTATCGAATTTCTGAAGATCGTCGTATTCGGTCTGGTGGAGGGCTTTACAGAATGGCTTCCCATCAGCAGCACCGGCCATCTGATCCTGGTGGAGAACATCGTCCATCTGAATGCGTCGGCAGAATTTATGAAGGTATTCCGGGTGGTGATCCAGCTGGGAGCCATTATGGCTGTGGTGGTCCTTTACTTCAACCGTCTGAACCCATGGGCCCCGGGAAAGAAGAAAAACCAGCAGCTTGCCACCTGGCATCTGTGGATCAAGATCCTCATCGCCTGCCTTCCGGCAGCTGTGGTGGGTCTCCTTCTGGACGAGGTCCTGGACACATACCTGTATAACCCCTATGTGGTGGCGGCCATGCTGATCATCTACGGGATCCTTTTCATTGTCCTGGAAAAGCATAATGAGTATGTGGACTTTCCCATTAAAAAGGTTTCCCAGATCAGCTACCGGACAGCTTTTTATATCGGCCTGTTCCAGCTTCTGGCCCTGATCCCGGGAACCTCACGGTCCGGCGCTACGATCCTGGGGGCCATGCTGTTAGGCTGCTCCAGAACGGCTTCTGCGGAATTTACCTTCTTCCTGGGGATCCCGGTGATGTTCGGGGCCAGCCTGTTAAAGATCCTCCATTATGGCCTGGATTTTTCTGGTATGGAGTTTTTCTTCCTGCTGGCCGGCATGGTCATCGCCTTTGCCGTATCCATGTATTCCATCAAGTTCCTTATGGGATATGTGAAGAAGCACGATTTCCGTTTCTTTGGTTATTACCGCATTATCCTGGGTGTGATCGTTCTGGCATATTTTGGGGTAATGGCAGTGATGGGACTGTAACGGGCAGGACATGAAAGATAAGATTTTGTAAGAGCGCTTCCGGTCTTCCGGAGGCGCTTTTGTGTATCACGGTTTCACAATTCCCTTGAAAAGTTATCACAATTTTATCACAAATCTCTGGTAAACTCTCTTACATAAACAAGGAGATCAAAGAAATTCCGATAGATAAGCTTTGTTGTGAAAGGAGAATTTTTATGTACGACGATAAATGGACAGAGGTTAATAATAACCAGAACGATCAGAATAATCAGAGCGGTCCGCAGGCGGCTGGGAACCAGACAGGGATGGGCCAGCCGGCCAGACAGCAGGTATACGGGCTCAGCGGCCAGGGACAGCCCCAGAACCAGAATCAGGGCCAGGCGTACCAGCAGCCCCAGTACCAGAATGGCCCGCAGAACCAGTACCATCACTCCTCTCCGTATCCCTACGGAGGACAGGACGGAAACGGCGGGATGAATGGAGGAGGCCATGGGGAGAACGGCAGCAGCCATAAGGCTCCGAAGAAACGTTCCGTCATGAAGACAACGGCCATGGTCACAGCAGCGGCCCTCCTCTTCGGAGTGGTATCCGGAGGCACCATGTTCGGCGTCAACCGGGCGGCCAACGCTTTGTTCCCGGAGGAGACAGCCCCGATCCAGCAGACCCAGGTGGTCCAGGCAGCTCCCCAGTCCACTTCCACCTCTTCCGGAGGTGTGTTCATTGAGGATGTGTCTCCCATCGTGGATGCGGTGATGCCCTCGGTGGTGGCCATCACCAACACCATGCTGTACCAGGGAAGCACCTGGTTTGGCCAGACCCAGACGTATGAGGTGCCCAGCAGCGGCTCCGGCATCATTGTAGGCCAGAACGACACAGAGCTCCTGGTGGTGACCAATAACCATGTGATCGAGGGAGCCACGACCCTGGCCGTCACCTTCATCGATGAAAGCAGCGTGGAGGCGGCAGTGAAGGGTACGGATTCTGCTTCCGACCTGGCGGTGATCGCAGTCCCGCTGGAGGATATCTCCGCAGATACTAAATCCCAGATCAAGGCAGCCACTCTCGGGGACTCGGATTCCTTAAAAATGGGCCAGGGCGTCATTGCCATCGGAAATGCCCTGGGACTGGGCCAGAGCGTGACAGTGGGCCATGTGAGCGCATTGAACCGTGAGGTCACTGTGGACGGCGTTACAAAAACTGTGATCCAGACCGATGCGGCCATCAACCCCGGCAACAGCGGCGGCGCTCTGTTAAACTCCAAGGGAGAGGTCATCGGCATCAACGAGGCCAAATACGCAGATGAAAAGGTAGAAGGTGTCGGCTACGCGATCCCCATTTCTCATGCGAAGGATATCATTGACGACTTAAAGACCCGTACCACCAAGGTGGAGGTTGGCGAAGAGGAGCAGGGATATCTGGAGATCCAGATCCAGAACATCGACGTCTCCATGGCAAAGCTCTATGGAATGCCCGAGGGCGTATACGTTTATAAGATCACAGAGGATTCTGCGGCTGCCAATTCTGAACTGAAGGAAAAGGATATCATCACAAAATTTGATGGGGAGACCGTTAGAAACTATGCGGATCTTACAAAGCTCCTGACTTATTATAAAGAAGGCACCACTGTAAATCTCACGGTCCAGAGACTGGAAAACGGTGAGTATGTGGAAAAGGAGATCCCCATCACCCTGAATGCAAGACCCCAGGAGGAAGAGACGGCAGAACAGCCGGAATAAGGAAAAATGTACAAAAGGCAGGCGGTTCTTAAACGGACCGGCTGCCTTTTCCATGCCAGCGGCAGATAGAAGGAGGAGGAAAGAGAAAATGAAAATATTGATCATGGAGGACGAAAAGCTCTTAAAGCCGCCTCTGCCGGAGGCTCTGGTGATTTTGGATGTGACGGCACCGGGAATAAACAGCCGCCAGGTTGCAGAAGAGGTCGAGACCTGTATCCATTCCCTTCTGCACAGACAGGAGGAAGAGACGGAGGCGCTTTCCTTTGGAAACACTTCCCTGGAGCTTTCCACAGGAATGCTGCGCTGCGGTATGAAGCATGTGCAGCTGTCGGCAAAGGAATTTGAGATCCTGCGTCTCCTGTTCCAGTCGGGACGGAAGAATCTTTCCAAGGAGACGATTCTCCAGAAGGTCTGGGGATACGATACGGACGCAGTGGAAAACAACGTGGAGGTCTATGTGGGATTCTTAAGAAAGAAGCTGGCCAGGACAGGCTCCAACGTGCGGATCAGTTCCATCCGCCGCATGGGATACCATCTGGAGGTACAGGCGGGGGAACTCTGAGCCTGGAAAGTTCATCCTTTTTTCACAGGCTTTTCAGCGTGGTTTCAGCTTCGGCTGATATACTTTCTGGAGGAAAATGAGAAAAAGGAGGACAGAGATGATTGCAGTTGAGCATCTGACAAAACGATATGGAAATGTTACGGCTGTGGACGATCTTTCGTTTGAAATCGGAGATGGCCATGTTTACGGTTTTCTGGGCCCCAACGGAGCTGGAAAGTCCACCACAATGAATATTATGACCGGCTGTCTTTCCGCCACAGAGGGTCATGTGAAAATTGACGGATATGATATTTTTGAGGAACCGGATAAGGCAAAGCGGCTGATCGGGTATCTTCCAGAGCAGCCACCCCTTTACATGAATGAGACTCCGGCGGAATATCTGCGGTTCGTAGGCGAGGCCAAGGGCTTGCGGGGAGCGGAGCTTTACAAACAGATTGGGGAAGTTCTGGAGAAAACGAAGCTGACGGCCATGAGGAACCGGAGGATTTCAGCGCTGTCCAAGGGGTATAAGCAGCGTGTGGGGATCGCCCAGGCCCTTCTGGGGGACCCAAGGGTGATCATTTTAGACGAACCCACCGTGGGACTGGATCCCTTGCAGATTATTGAAATCCGCGATCTGATCCGGGAGCTGGGAAAGGAGCACACGGTAATTTTCAGTTCCCATATTCTTTCGGAGGTCCAGACTATCTGTGAGAAGGTCCTGATCATTTCCAGAGGGAAACTGGTGGCCTTTGATGAGCCGGAGAATCTGGAAAAAAGTCTGACTGCGCCGGGAGAAATTACGCTTACGGCAGAGGCGGAGCCGGAAGAAGTGGAGGCGCTTCTGGAGGAAACCGGGGCAGTCTCTGGCATGGATGTTAAAAAGGAAGAGAACGGGTATGCCAGAGCGGTTCTGAGGACCAGTGAGGAGGATATATACGCCGTGTCCCGCAGCATTTTCCTAAAGTTTGCAGAGAGCGGAAAGGTGCTTCTGGAGCTGGGACTTAAGAAGGCGGACCTGGAAGACATTTTTATTGAGCTGACAGAGAACGGAGACAGAGAGGTTCCGTCAGACGGGGAAGCAGAGGCGGAAAATGGCCAAAAGACGGAATCAGGCCGGGAGACAGACAGCCGGGAAGAGGACAGTGAAGAAAAGGGAGGGAACGAGCCGTGATCGCAGTTTTTAAGCATGAAATAAGAAATTATTTTCACACCATGACAGCCTATGTCTTTGGTGCGTTTCTGCTGGCCTTTACCGGTATGGGAGCCACTTTGTATAACCTTCAGGCTGCGGTCAGTAATTTTGAATTTGTTTTAAGCTTCGGAAGCCTGATCTTTGTGGTCATTGTTCCGGTTCTCACCATGCGCGTTATTGCGGAGGAGAAAAAACAGCGGACAGACCAGCTTCTGTACTCCCTTCCGATCACCACCACCCAGGTGGTCATGGGAAAATATCTGGCTCTCCTGGTGGTCTATCTGATCCCTCTGGCGATTATTTCCCTGTATCCCCTGGTATTTTCTCAGTTTGGAGACGTGTACCTTCCGGTGGCCTACGGTTCCCTGGCGGCGTTTTTCTTCCTGGGAGCGGCGCTCATTGCCCTGGGGGTCTTTATTTCATCCCTGACCGACAACCAGGGCTTTGCGGCCGGGATCGGCATTGCGGTGATCCTGTTCAACTATTACAGTGTGAGCCTGGCAGAGCATGTGTCGTCCACAGCGGCGGGTTCCCTGGTCGCTGTGTTTGTGCTGGTGATCGGTCTGGGCCTTCTGATCCGGTACCTGACGAAAAATGAAAGCCTGGCCTATGGCTTTTATTTTCTGGCCGTGGCCGGGCTTCTGGCCGTGTACCTGACGACCCCGGAAAAATTTGAGGGGCTTCTTCCAGCGCTTATGAAGGAGCTATCCCTGTTTGAGCGTTTTTCCGTTTTTGTCAACGGGGTTTTTGACATGACAGGGATCGTATTCTATGTGACTTTTGCGGCATTTTTCCTGTTTCTGTCAGTACAGTCCCTGGAAAAAAGGAGGTATAACTGATGAAAAAACAGAAAAAAACGGTATCACTTTCCCTGCGCGGCGGATCGTATTCCTTGATTTTAACAGCCGTTGTCCTGGCCCTGGTGATGGTCCTTAATGTTCTGGCCGGGGCATTGCCGGAAAATATGACAAAATATGACATGAGCGCCACCAAACTCTATTCTGTGACGGGAAACACCAGGGCCGTGATAAGCGCCCTGGAAGACGACGTGACCATTTACTGGATCGTCCAGGCAGGAGAAGAGGATGATGTGATCGAAAATCTTCTGGGCAGATATGAAAGTCTTTCTGAGCACATCCAGGTGGTGAAAAAGAATCCGGACGTGTATCCGGCCTTTGCGGAGCAGTATACCGACGAGCCGGTCCAGAACAACAGCCTGGTGGTGGAAGCAGGGGAGAGAAGCCGGTTCATCGGATACCAGGACATCTATATCCAGGAGCCGGATCTTTACTCCTATACGTATAACACCTCCTTTGACGGAGAGGGGGCCATTACTTCTGCCATCGATTATGTGGTGAGCGAGGATCTTCCAAAGATAAGCATTCTGGAGGGACACGGGGAAACAGAGCTTCCGGCTTCCTTTAAGGAGCAGATGGAGAAGGATAATATGGAATTGTCCGCACTCTCCCTTCTGACGGCGGAGACGGTTCCGGAGGACGCAGACTGCGTGGTTATTTTCGGACCCCAGAGCGATATTTCCCCGGAGGAAAAGGAAATCCTTTCAGGATATGTGGAAAACGGAGGAAAGCTGTTTGTGGCAGCCGGGCCGGTGAAGGATGGAGCATTGGAAAATTTAAACAGCCTTCTGGAGGATTATGGGATTACAGTGGCAGATGGAATTGTGGTGGAAGGAGACAGGGAGCACTATGCGCTCCAGACGCCCCATGCGCTGATCCCGGAGTTGGCGGACCATGAAATTACAGCGTCTCTGGCCGAGGCAAGGTATTTCCCCATCATTCCCATTTCCAGCGGTCTTGAGGCGTCAGAAGAAGTAAAGGAGAGCGGCCGGGTTACAGAGCTTTTGACTACATCGGAGCTGGCGTTCAGCAAGAAAGCCGGCTACGGGCTGGAGACGTATGAAAAGGAAGAAGGGGACACGGACGGCCCCTTTGCGTCGGCAGTCGCAGTGGACTGCGGGAATGATGGAAAAATCGTGTGGTTTGCATCATCGGAGTTTTTAATGGATATGTACAATGCCCTCTCTTCCGGCGCCAATGGAGATCTGGCCATGAACGCCCTGGCCTTTTTAAATGGTGAAAGGGAGGCCATGGCGATTCGAAGCAAGTCGTTAAATTATAACTACCTGACCATCAGCGAATCGGTCTCGTCTATGCTCCAGGTGATGATGATCGGAGTCTTCCCGCTCCTGTATCTTGGAGTTGGGGCAGCCGTGGTATTAAGAAGAAGGAGGAAGCAGAATGAAACGGTCTGAGCGGTTAATGTTTTTGGCAGGCGTCCTGTGCGCCGCCTGCGCTGTGACCTTTGGAGTGGTCCGGACGAAAGAACAGAAAGAAAAGATAAAAAACAGCGATGCGGTCATTCTTACCATCCCGGCGGACACAGTGACAGCTCTCTCCTGGGAGACGGGAACGGAGAATCTCTCATTTCATAAGGAAGAGATGTGGACATATGATGAGGATGCGGCATTTCCGGTGGACGAGGAGAAGATTGGGGAGCTTCTGGAAATCTTTGAGGAGTTCGGCGTGTCCTTTGTGATCGAGGATGTGGAGGATTACGGCCAGTACGGCCTGGATGATCCAGAAGGTACCATCCGCCTGGAGGCGGGAGAGGAAAGCTATGAAATTCTCCTGGGTGATTTCAGCGCCATGGATTCGGAGCGGTATGTGTCCATTGGAGACGGCAACGCCTATCTGGTAAAGGAGGATCCTATGGATTCCTTTAATATCGGTTTAAGCAGCGTAATTAAAAATGACCAGGTCCCGGCCATGGACCAGGTGGAAAGGATCCGCTTTACCGGACCGGAAGCCTATGAGATTTTTTATGAAGAGGACAGCACAGCCACTTACAGCCCCGGGGATATATATTTTACCAGCCGGGATGAGAAGACGCTGCCTCTGGACACCAGCCGGGTGACAACGTACTTAAACACCGTCATGGGACTGGGACTTTCCGATTACGTTTCCTACAATGCGGCAGAAGAGGAGCTTTCCGGATATGGCCTGGATGAGCCGCAGCTGGTGGTGGAGACCGAGTACACCACAGAGAATGAGGATGGAAAAGAGGAGACCGGGACATTTACTCTTTCTGTGAGCCGGGATCCGGAGGAAAAAGAGGATGATGAGACGGTCACCGCCTATGCACGGGTGGGAGAGTCCGGCATTATCTACCGGCTGCTTTCCGGCGATTATGAGAAGCTGATGAAAATGACATACAACGACCTGCGGCACCAGGAGGTTCTGCCTGCGGACCGGTACGACATCACAGGATTTACAGTCGTTCTGGAGGGAGAGACGTACCAGCTGGAATCAAGAGGAAAGGATTCGGACCGGAAATGGACGTACGCAGGAGAGGAGACGGATACTGCGGCCCTTTTGGATGCACTGCTGGCCCTGGAGGCAGAAAGCTTTACAGAGGAAGCGCCCGCTGGGAAGGAGGAGATCCGGATGACAGTATTTCTGGATAACGAAAACTATCCGCAGGTAACGGTGGCCCTGTACCGCTACGACGGGGAGTACTGCCTGGCAGAAGTGGACGGGGAGTCTGTGTCCCTGGTACCCAGATCCCAGGCAGTGGATCTGACAGAGGCGGTCCATGGGATTGTTTTATCGGGCGGGAATAAGTAAAAAGCGGACATAAGGGCAGATGGGGGAGGCTCAGAAAGTCCCCCCTCCTGTTCCCGTCAGTTCCAGCGCGCTTCATTTGTATAATATTTATATACGCTCATCTTTTGGCAGACAACCTCACTGCCATGTGCGTAATAAGGTATAAGCCGGAAGGATCCGGCAATGAATTATGCCAGTCAGTTATGGCAGGCAATGGTCGATGCTGATTGATAAAAGGATGAATCAGACCTTATCGTGCGATATGGGTGAGATTGCGGAATTAACTGTATAGCAGGGAAATTATACATTCTTCTTCCCCTCTCTTGCAGACCCAGGAAAAATACCGTATAATGGTTTTCTGACAGATGAGGGATTCACAAGAAGGAGAAAAAAATTGGACGAGAGAGAAAAAAACATAAATGGAAACGACGGGGACGAATACGATAAGGTCTGCTACGTCTGCCGGAGACCAGAGAGCAAGGCTGGAAAGATGATCACGCTGCCCGGCGGCATCGATATCTGCCGGGACTGTATGCAGAAGGCCTTTGATACAGTCATGAACAGCGGGTTTGATATGAGCCGTCTGTCCGGGATCACGCCGGAACAGCTGTGGAACGCCGGAATGCCCATGGGAATGTGGCAGAATATCCCCGGGAAGGGAGGAAGCGCCGGTACTGGAAACGCTGGGGAAAAGAAGGCGGAGGACCAGACCGGAGGCGGGCTTCCAGAGAACGGAGAAAAAAAGGAGACAGCTCCAAAAACGCCTGGAACGCCGGAGGATGTGCCGGAGGAGACCCAGACGGTGGAAGAGCCGGACGCCGGGGAGGAGGACGAAGCGCCGTACCAGGGAGGCTTTCCCTGGGGAAATATGGGCTTTGGGATCCCCATCGGCCAGATCGATCTCAACGCCATCACTGGGAAAAAACGGGTGAAGAAAAAGAAAGAGGGCCAGAAAAAGGAGCTTTTTAAGCTGAAGGATATCCCGGCCCCCCATGCCATAAAGGAAAAGCTGGACCAGTATGTGATCGGCCAGGAGCAGGCAAAAAAGGTGATCTCTGTGGCCGTTTACAACCACTATAAGCGGGTGTTCGAGCATACGTCCCCGGATGCACAGCAGTTCGGGACCGATGTGGAGATCGAAAAGTCCAACATCTTAATGATCGGACCCACCGGCAGCGGCAAGACGTATCTGGTCAAGACCCTGGCAAAGCTTCTGGATGTGCCCCTGGCCATCGCCGACGCCACTTCCCTTACGGAAGCCGGGTATATCGGAGACGACATTGAAAGCGTGATCTCCAAGCTCCTGGCAGCCGCAGGAAACGACGTGGAGCGGGCAGAGATGGGGATCGTGTTCGTTGATGAGATCGATAAGATCGCCAAAAAGAAATCCACCAGCACCAGGGATGTCAGCGGGGAATCGGTGCAGCAGGAGCTTTTAAAGCTTCTGGAGGGGGCGTCTGTGGAGGTTCCTGTGGGGACTAACCAGAAGAATGCCATGACGCCCATGGAGACCATCAATACGGACAATATCCTCTTTATCTGCGGCGGAGCCTTCCCGGATCTGGAGAACATCATTAAAGAGCGTCTGACGGAACAGGCGTCCATCGGCTTCAACGCAGATCTGAAGGATAAGTTTGATAAGGACCCGGATCTCTTAAGCAGGGTGACCAATAAGGATCTGCGGAATTTCGGGATGATCCCGGAGTTCCTGGGACGGCTTCCGGTGACCGTGACTCTCCAGGGGCTGACAAAGGAGTTCCTGGTGCGGATCTTAAAGGAGCCGAAAAACGCCATTCTGAAGCAGTACGAAAAGCTGCTTAAGATGGACGAGGTGGAGCTCTCCTTTGACGACGACGCCCTGGAGTGGATCGCAGAGGAAGCGTTAAAGAAGGAGACCGGGGCCAGGGCCCTGCGGGCGATCCTGGAGGAATTTATGCTGGATATCATGTATGAGATCCCAAAGGATTCCAACATTGGCTCTGTGACCATCACAAGGGCGTATCTGGAGAAAAAAGGAGGCCCCCGCATTGCCATGCGCGGGGCAGGAGACTCACAGCCTGAGTCTTAAAAACGCCTGGTAGAGATCCAGCGTTCCGTACCCAAATTCACGGTTTGGGTAGGTGAGCGCTGGATTTCTTTTGGCTCCCCGGATCAGATAGGTCTTGATGGCGGAGGTGTTCATAAAGGGATCGTTCCGCTCCAGGATCCCCCAGTGGAGCAGGATGGCGGCGGCTCCGGCGGCGTGGGCGGCAGCGGCGGAGGTGCCGGATCTTTGTACGAAGCCGGAACGGAGGCCGGCTCCGGTGATATTGACGCCCGGGGCCGCCAGCTCCGGCTTTATCTGGCCGGACCGGCTGAACCCTCTGCTGGAATGGGTATAGATGCCCCCGGTGGTATGGTCGTAGGCAGAGACCGTGAGGGCGTACTGGGAATTCCCGGGACCAGTGACCAGGGTATCGGGATCCGGCCGGAGGAAATATGTGGTGTCGGAGATGAAGCCGCGGCTGGGGAGCCAGATATGGAAGGCTCCGGTGACGTTTAAAGCGCTGGAGACCGTAAGGTTCCAGATCCCCGGCATGGGATCCTTAAAGCGGATGAAGACCATCTGGCTTCCGGTGGCCGTGTTGACGATGCTGGAAAAAACTGTGATCTCCGTCTGCTCCACCAGGAACCGGATGACGTTTTCTTCCTCTGTGGAGGAGGGGAGCGGATCCACCACCTCTCCTGTGGGGGAAATGAAGCCCACCCGGTAGATATCCACATCCTGGGCCCAGAATTCCATGGAAAAGCCGCTGTCCTTTTCTCCCACGTTCAGCTCCACAGTCTGAAGCGTTTCCTCCGGCCTGGTGACGGCCCGGTAGTGATGGCCGTAGCCGGTCTCGTTGCCTGCCGCTGTGATGACGGCGGTCCCGGCATAGATATTGATATCATCCAGATAAAGCCCCAGAGGGGATTTTCCCACATGGCTTCCCTGGTTGGTCCCCAGCCCCAGGCAGATCACCAGGGGCATGGAAAAACGGCGGGCCAGATGGAGCAGGTAAGCGACGCCCATCATGATATCGTTTTCCTGATAGGCATCTGCCCCCTCCCGGATCAGATAAAAATCCCGGAGGTACGCCTTGGCGGGCTTCAGCTTTACCATGGCAATGGAAGCCTTTGGGGCGGCTCCGGTAAAATCCTGGTCCGGATCCTCTCCTCCGGCTGCCACAGACGCCAGAAAGGTGCCGTGGCCGTTTTCGTCGGCAGACGGGACCAGGGCCAGGGGATCCGGGGCCGCCAGCGCCTGGTCGATCTCCTCTCTGGAATACTGGGTCCCATAAAGGGCCTGGAAGCCGTTTACCGGATCCGGGGCGCCGGTTTCCAGAGTCTGGTCCCAGATCCCCAGGATCCTGGAACTCCCGTCCGTCTTCCGGAACAGGGGATTCTGATAGTCGATGCCAGTGTCCACGAAGCCGATGAGGACGCCCTGGCCCTGGTTCCCGAAGGCGGGGATCCGGGAGGCGGGAAGGATCCCGGAGGCCTCCATGCTGTCGGTGGCCAGGAGGGAATAGAGCTTCGGAATGGCCGAATAGGTATAGTAGGAAAAATTCATGGGCCTTTCCAGATCGTCCATGGGAATGTGGAGCACGGCGAACTGGCGGCTGACAAAATCGATGCATTCGATGCCGGTCATGGCAGATAGCTGCTCCGGCAGGGCACTGTATGTGGAGATAAAATCGGCGGTGTCTTCGGATGTGACGCTGTAAGAACAAGGCATTCTGATACTCCGGTGCAAAGCTGCTCATACGATTGCTGTATTATATGTGAAAATACGGGAGAACATGAAAAGCAGAGGGGAGATTCTCCGGAAAAGATGGACGGAGCAGGGAAAATAGTGTAAGATAGGATGATAAGGACGGAAAGGAGACTTGCCATGTTTGGATTTCTGACGTTTGGAACGACGCTCACATTCCTGGACCAGGCCTTCAAGGCCCGGATCGAGAAGGAGGAGAAAGGCACATTCCCCAGGGAGCTTGCCATCTCCAAAGGAAAGATAAAGCTTTACCAAAACCATAACGAAGGATTTTCCTTTGGGATCTTAAAGGGATCCAGGGCGGTGCAGCTGGTGCCCTTATGTGTTACGTCGGCCTTTGCCGGAGCCTGGGCATACCTCATGGGGACCCGGGGAAGGATACTGGAAAAGCTGGCCCTGACCCTCACCCTGGCCGGAGGAGTGAGCAACCTCTACGACCGGATGAAGCGCGGCTATGTGGTGGACTATTTCAGCTTCCAGTGGAAGGCTCTTAAAACGGTGGTCTTTAATCTGGGGGATCTGTTTATTTTTGCCGGAGCGTTTCTGATGGCAGCAGGGACTGCGGCAGGCTTTTTAAAGGATCTGATCATGGATTTATACGGGAAAACGGAGGAAAAGTAGAATGAAGCAGTACGACTATCTGCTGGTGGGGAGCGGCCTGTTTGCCGGAGTGTTCGCGTATTTTGCAGGAAAACAGGGAAAAAAATGTCTGGTGCTGGAAAAAAGGGATCATCTGGGCGGAAACATTTACTGTGAAGAGACCGAGGGCATCCATGTCCATAAATACGGCGCCCATATCTTCCATACCAGCAACCGGGAGGTTTGGGATTTTGTCAACAGCCTGGCTGAGTTCAACCGCTATACCAACAGCCCGGTGGCCAATTATAAGGGCGAGATGTACAATATGCCTTTTAATATGAATACCTTCAGCCGTATGTGGGGGATCTCCACGCCGGAGGAGGCAAAAAAGATCATACAGGAACAGAGAAAGGTCATAAAGGGCGAGCCCAAAAACCTGGAGGAGCAGGCCATCAGCCTGGTGGGGACCCATATCTACCAGAAGCTGGTCAAGGGCTATACGGAAAAGCAGTGGGGGCGGGAATGTAAGGACCTTCCGGCGTTTATCATCAAGCGCCTCCCAGTGCGCTATACCTACGACAACAATTATTTCAACGATCTGTACCAGGGGATCCCCATGGGCGGCTATAATGTGATCATTGACAAGCTGTTTGCAGGCTGTGAGGTGCGTCTGGGTACGGATTATCTGGAGAATAAGAAAGAATACGACGCCCTGGCAGAAAAGGTGGTCTATACGGGAACCATAGACAGCTATTTCGGTTACCGGTTCGGCAGGCTCCAGTACCGCAGCCTGAGGTTTGAGACGGAGGTCCTGGACACGGATAATTTCCAGGGGAACGCGGTCATCAATTACACGGACCGGGAGACGCCTTATACCAGGATCATCGAGCACAAGCACTTCGAGTTTGGCACCCAGGAAAAGACCGTGATCACAAAGGAATATCCGGCGGAGTGGACCGAGGGCATGGAGCCGTATTATCCGGTCAACGACGAAAAGAACCAGGAGCTGTATAAAAGGTATGAGGCCCTGGCAGCAGAGGAGAAAAACGTGATCTTCGGCGGCCGGCTGGCAGAATACAGATATTACGATATGGATAAGGTGATCGAATCCGCCTTTGCCTGTGTGAAGAAGGAGTTTCATGGAATTACTATCGCGGCTGATCATAGGTAAAAAATCGAAAAATCCGGAAAAACGTGACATTATATGGAATATGGCCGGAAGCTTCCTGTATGCATTCGCATCCATGGTCCTTTCCATTGCCGTGGTGCAGATCGCCGGGGAGGATGCGGGAGGGATCTTTACCTTTGCCTTCACCACCTTCGGCCAGCATATGTTCATGATGGCGTATTTCGGGATCCGCCCGTTCCAGATCACCGACACCGGAGGAAAATACTCCTTTGGGGATTACCTGGGGCTGCGGCTCCTGACCTGTGGGGCGGCTGTCCTCACGGGCATGGGATACGTATTCTTAAACGGTTATTCCTTTGAAAAAGCGGCCGTGGTATTTTTGATGGTGGTCTATAAGGTCATCGACGCCCTGGCGGATGCCTATGAGGCGGAATTCCAGAGGGGCGGGCGGCTTTATCTGACGGGAAAATCCAACGCCTTCCGGACGATCCTTTCCGTGGGCGTATTCCTGGCTTCCCTGGCGTATACGAAAGATCTGGCCGCCGCCAGCCTGTGGGCCGTGGGAGCCCAGGCGGCGGGGTTCCTGGTGTTCGACGTGCTGGTGATCCGGGAGCTTCCCAATGTGGAGTGGAGATCGGCGAAGGGAAAGAAGCAGGAGCTTTTTGCAGAGACCATCCTGCTGTTCTGTTCGGCAGTTCTGGACTTTTATATTTTTTCCGCGTCCAAATACGCCATTGAGGGCTGTATGGCGGACCGGGATATGGCCGTGTTCGGAGCCATCTTCATGCCCACCAGCATCATCAATCTGGTGGCCGGGTTCGTGATCCGGCCTTATCTTACGAAAATGTCCTTTACCTGGGAGATGGGGAGGACCCGGCGGTTTTTAAAGATCCAGAAGCGGATCGCTCTGATCATCGCGGCCCTGACGGTGCTGGCTGTGGGAGGCGCGTGGATTCTGGGGATCCCGGTGTTAAGTCTTCTGTATCCCAACCTGCGGACCGGCCTTTCCCAGTGCCGGCCGGCCCTGGTTTTGATCATTTTCGGCGGAGCCCTGAATGCGTACATGAACCTGTTTTATTATTCGCTGGTGATCATGAAAAAGCAGAAATATATTTTCGGGGTCTACGGCCTGGTGAGCCTTATGGCAGTCCTGGTCTCCACGCCCTTTGTGCGGTGGGGCGGGATCTTCGGGGGAGCCCTGGCCTATGTGGTCCTGACCGGTGCCTTAATGGTGCTGTTCGGCCTCATCGACCTGGCGGGGATCCTGGAACATAAACGGAAAAATCCGGAGCAGAGGAATTTAGAATGAAGGAAATAACTGTGGATGTGATCATTCCCGTTTACCGGCCGGGGGAACGGTTCGGGGAGCTTTTAAAGCGCCTGGACGCCCAGACCCAGCCTGTAAACCGGTACATCATCATGAATACGGAACAGGCATACTGGGACCGGTGGCTTTCTGAAACGGGGTACAGTCTGCCGGAAAATCTTTCGGTCTTCCATGTGACAAGAGAGACCTTTGACCATGGAGCCACCAGGGACGCCGGGATCCGGCAGTCGGATGCCGGCATCTGCGTGTGCATGACCGACGACGCCCTTCCGGCAGACCAGTATCTTCTGGAAAACCTGGTCCGCGGTCTTACGGAGAAGGAAAGCACGGCTGTGGCCTATGGCCGTCAGCTTCCGGACCGGGACTGCGGGATCATCGAGCGCTATACCAGGGCCTTTAATTATCCGGAGGAAAGCCGGTTAAAGACCAGGGAGGACCTGCCAGAGCTGGGGATCAAAACGTATTTCTGCTCCAACGTATGTGCCGCCTATAAGCGGAGCGTGTATCTGGAGCTGGGCGGCTTTACGAAAAAGACCATCTTCAACGAGGACATGATCTTTGCGGCCGGGGCCATGGAGCGGGGCTACGGTGTCTTTTATTCCGCCGGGGCCAGGGTGATCCATTCCCATAATTATTCGGGGATCCAGCAGTTTCACAGGAATTTCGATCTGGCCGTATCCCAGGCCGACCACCCGGAGGTGTTCTCCGGCATCCGGTCCGAGGGAGAGGGGATCCGTATGGTAAAACAGACGGCGGCCTTCCTTGTAAGGTCAGGGAAGGCGTATCTGATCCCGAAGCTCATCTATACCAGCGGGTGTAAATACCTGGGCTTTCTCATGGGAAAACGGTACCGGAGGCTGCCCCGTCCGGTGGTTTTGTGGTGCACCATGAATAAGGCCTACTGGGGGAAATAGGGCGGGATCCAATTTGGTATTGTAACTCTTCCCGCACAGTGGTATGATGTTTAGCAGACCAGAAAACAAAAGAGAGGTAAGAAAAATGGGAAAGATTAAAGTAACTCCGTGCCAGGTGGAAGGAAAGACCATTGAGGGGCTTTTCGTGATCGAGCCAACGGTATTTAAGGATGAGCGCGGATATTTTATGGAAACATACAATCAGAACGATTTTAAGGAAGCCGGTCTTGATATGGTATTCGTCCAGGATAACCAGTCCATGTCCGTAAAGGGCGTGCTCCGGGGCCTCCATTTCCAGAAGCAGTTCCCCCAGGGCAAGCTGGTGCGCGCGGTCCGCGGCACAGTATTCGATGTGGCAGTGGATCTGAGGACCAGCTCAGAGACGTATGGAAAGTGGTTCGGTGTGGAGCTGTCTGCGGAAAATAAAAAGCAGTTTTATATTCCGGAAGGCTTTGCCCACGGCTTTTTAGTGCTGTCTGATGAAGCCGAATTCGCCTACAAATGCACCGATTTCTATCATCCCGGCGATGAGGGCGGCCTTTTATGGAGTGACGAGACCATCGGCGTACAGTGGCCCATCGAGGAGGGAATGGAGCTGATCATTTCTGAGAAGGATAAAAAGTGGGGCGGCTTCAACGATACGTTCAAGTTTGAGAGATAATGAGGTTTAAAACAGCGTGAATTATGTAATTTCTCTTTTAAAGGAGATCATAACCAGGCGCCGTCTGATCTGGGACCTTTCAAAAGCCGATTTTAAAAAGCGGTTTGTGGGGTCCTATTTCGGCGTGGTATGGATGTTTGTGCAGCCGGTGGTGACCGTGCTGATCTACTGGCTGATCTTTGGCCCCATCGGCTTTAAGAGCGCGCCTCCGGTGCCCAACGCCTCCTATGTACAGTGGCTGGTCCCCGGTATCGCGCCCTGGTTTTTCTTTGCAGAGGCCTTAAACTGCGGCACCGGCTGTCTCCAGGAATACAATTACCTGGTGAAGAAGGTCGTGTTTAAGGTGGAGATCCTTCCTATTATAAAGCTGATCTCCTGTCTGTTCGTTCATGGATTTTTTGTGGCCATCATGTTTGTGGTATTCCTCATCAGCGGAAAGGCACCGCAGATCTCCTGGCTGCAGGTCCTTTATTATGCCTTTGCGGCCTCCATGTTCGCACTGGCGCTGACGTATTTTACCAGCGCCATCCAGGTATTCTTTAAGGACATGGCCCAGATCGTCAGCATCTGCCTTCAGTTCGGTATGTGGCTGACGCCCATTATGTACAGCGAGCAGCTTTTCCTGGAAAAGGGACTGACCATGGCTCCCACGATCCTGAAGTTGAACCCGTTCTATTATATTGCGGCCGGGTATCGTGACAGTATGCTCACCGGGGACTGGTTTTATATGCGTCCCACCCTTACAGTCTATTTCTGGGGCGTGACCATTGTCATGATGCTTGTGGGGCTGAAGGTATTTAAAAAGCTGCGTCCGCATTTTTCGGATGTATTATAGGAGGATGGAATGTCCCAGAATGCGATCGAAGTAAAAGATGTAACAAAAATATACCGTTTGTACGACCGTCCCATCGACCGGTTAAAGGAATCCCTAAGCCTGACCCATAAGAGCCTCCATAAGGACTTCTACGCCTTAAACGGCCTTTCCTTTACAGTGGAGAAGGGCCAGACCGTGGGGATCATCGGCACCAATGGCTCGGGAAAATCCACGATCTTAAAGATCATCACCGGCGTCCTGACCCCCACCACCGGTTCGGTCCAGGTGGACGGGAAGATCTCGGCTCTTCTGGAGCTGGGAGCCGGCTTCAATATGGACTATACGGGAATTGAAAATATTTATATGAACGGCACCATGATGGGGTACACAAAGGCGGAGATGGATAAAAAGCTTCAGGAGATCCTGGACTTTGCCGACATCGGCGATTTTGTGTATCAGCCGGTGAAGACGTATTCCAGCGGTATGTTCGTCCGTCTGGCCTTTGCCCTGGCCATCAATGTGGAGCCGGAGATCCTTATTGTGGACGAGGCCCTGTCCGTGGGCGACGTGTTTTTCCAGGCTAAGTGCTACCGGCGTATGGAGGAGATCCGGAAGAACGGCACCACCATCCTGATGGTGACCCACGATATGGGAAGCATCATCAAATACTGCGATAAGGTGGTCCTGTTGAATAAGGGCGAATTCATTGCCGAGGGCCAGCCGGGCCATATGGTGGACCTTTATAAGAAGATCCTGGCCAACCAGATGGATTCTCTGAAGGAGGAGCTGGAAAGCGATTATTCCGGCGGCATGGACAAAGAGGACGGGAAGAAGACAGACGGAGCAGGCACCGGGAACGCGGAAGCAGGAGGAGCCTCCGGCAGCGGAGGCCTCATGAAGGATAAGATCACCATCAACGCCAGCCGGACCGAGTACGGGGACGGACGGGCGGAGATCTTTGATCTGGGCCTGTTTGACCAGAGAGGGAACCTGACCAACCTTTTATTAAAGGGAGAGATGTTCACCATCAAAGAGCGGATCCGCTTCCATGCTCCCTTAAAATGCCCGATCTTTACGTATACCATCAAGGATAAAAAGGGAACGGATCTTTCCGGCACCAACACCATGTACGAGGGTGCGGATGTGAAGCCCGTAAACGAGGGCGACGTATACGATGTGTCCTTTACCCAGAAGATGACGCTCCAGGGTGGAGAATACCTGTTATCCATGAGCTGTACCGGCTTTGAGGGCGAGGAGCATGTGGTATACCACCGGCTTTACGATGTGGCCAACATCACGGTGATCTCCAATAAGAACACCGTAGGGGTCTACGATATGGAGTCAGAGGTGGAGACGAAGCTAACGAGAGGATAGAGAGTCGGATCATGATGAAGAACGATGCCAGCTATGAGATCCTGGATCTGATGGCCAGATATGAAAATGATACAGAGGCAGCTTTAAAGGCGGAGATGTCCCCGGAGTGCCTGTATGCCTTTTCTCCTTTACGGGAGAACCTGTTTGAGTGGACGGAGATCCAGGGGGATTCCCGGGTCCTGCAGATCGGCTCCGATTACGGTTCTTACACAGGGCTCCTGGCCCGCCGGGCCGGAGAGACGGTGGTACTGGATCCCAGGGACGAAAACCTGGAGGTGAACCGTCTGCGCCATGGAACGCATGAAAATCTCCATTTTGTCCGGGGGGATATCTTAAAGCCGGAAGCCGGATATAAGGAGTATAAGCCAGGAAATGGAACAGCTCCCCTGGAGTTTCCGGGGGAAGGGTTTGACCTTATTTTTATGGCCGGAACCCTGGAGCAGTATAAGAAGGAAGAGGCAGAGGCAGTCCTAAAGGCAGCGGCCGGGCTTCTGAAGCCGGAGGGGACCCTGTATTTTGCAGCGGAGAACGCGGCGGGAGTCCGCTACTGGATGGGAGCGGAGCGGTTTGACGTTTCCTTCCTGCGGGCGGAGGTACTGGAGCTTCTGGAGTCTCTGAAGGGGACTTACGGAGGCAGCTCCCTTCTCTATTATCCCGTTCCCGATTACCGGTATCCGGCGGCAGTCTACTCGGACGCATATCTGCCGGAGAACGGAGAGGTGACCAATATATCCGCCAGGCTCGATGGGCCGGGACTGACCTTCGGAAGCGAGGAGCAGGCCATGGCCATGGCATGCAGGAACGGAGTATTTTCCAGCTTTGCCAATTCGTTTCTGGGAGCGTACAGGAGAGGACAGTCATGAGACAGATCATATATGTGAAATATAACCGGACCCGGTCGGAGAAATTCCAGCTGAAGACGGCCATCGTCCGGGAAAACGGCGCCCTTTCCGTGGAAAAGACGGCGCTTACGGAAGCGGGAGCCGGCCATATGGGCTCATTCTGGGAAAAGTACCAGATGATCCGGGAACAGAATCCCAGGATCCGTTTCCTGGAGCCAGAGTTTAAGGACGGCGGAAAGACCGTCTGCTTCCGGTATCTGGAGGGAGAGACCCTGGCAGACGCCCTGGCGGACCGGATCCATATGGGCCAGATCCCCTATGAGGAGCTGGAGCGGGTCATGGCCCTGGTGTTCCCGGAGGATTTTTCTGTGGACAGCGGGCATTTTTCCATAAAAGAACAGACGGGTGGCCCCTTTGCTCCCAGCCAGGGCTTTACAGAGGTATTCGGGCCTGTGCCGGAGGGGCTGGAGGAGCTGGGACGGCTCACCGCGGCCCCCAACGTGGACGGATTATTTGAAAATCTCATGATCTCGGACGGCCATGTTTACGGCATTGATTATGAGTGGGTCTTTGACATGGAGATCCCCGCAAAGTTCCTTCATTACAGGAACCTGCTGTATTTTTACCGCCGGTGCGAGGCTTCGGTCTCTTCCGCACAGGAGGAGCTTTTCGCCCACTTTGGCATAGGGGAAGAGGAGCAGAGGCTTTTTGCCTCCATGGAGGAGCACTTCCAGGCGTATGTCCATGGAAACGGCGGCTTCCAGTACATGAAGCAGTATGAGCAGCCGGTGAAGAGCCTGGAGGAGCTCCTGGAGGCCCACAGGAAGCTGCCGGAGGTGGTGGAATGGTGCGAGACCCTGAACCAGACGGTGGCTGAGCGGGACGTGACCATCCAGAAGCAGCAGGAGGTCCAGCGGCTCACCAATAACCATGTGGCGAACCTGGATGTGATCATCGCGGATCTTCGCCGGGAAAACGGAGAGATCGCAAAAACGCTGCAGTACCTTTCTAAGCACGAGTCAGTGATATGGAAGGGCTTAAGAAAGTGCCACAGGCTGGTGGACCGGGCCTTCCCGGAGGGGACCAGAAAGAGAAAGGTCTTAAAATATGTGAAAAACACCATCCGCCATCCGGGAAAATATCTGGGCCTTTATCTGACGGGCGAAGGAAGGAACCGGATCGGCGGCGATTTCCAGATCGGCGAGGGATATCTGGAACACGGAAAGCTGCGGTTCCCATATTTTGAGGAGCCGGAGGTCTCTGTGGTGATCCCGGTCTATAACCAGATCCACTATACCTACGCCTGTCTGGTGTCTATTCTTGAGAACACGCCGGACGTGTCCTATGAGATCATCATTGCCGACGACGTTTCCACCGACGCCACCAGAGAGCTTTCCAGATATGCGGAGAATGTGGTGATCTGCCGCAATGAGACCAACCAGGGCTTTTTAAGAAACTGCAACAATGCGGCGAAAAAGGCCCGGGGAAAATATATCATGTTCTTAAATAACGATACCCAGGTGACGCCGGGATGGCTTTCCTCCCTGGTAGACCTGATCGGCTCCGATCCGTCCATCGGTATGGTGGGCTCCAAGCTGGTGTACCCGGACGGACGGCTCCAGGAGGCCGGCGGCATTATCTGGAGCGACGGCTCCGGCTGGAATTATGGCCGCCTGGACGATCCGGATAAGGCGGAATATAATTATGTGAAGGACGTGGACTATATTTCCGGAGCCGCCATCCTGTTATCCAGGAAGCTGTGGAACCAGATCGGCGGCTTTGACGACCGGTTCGCTCCGGCCTACTGCGAGGATTCCGACCTGGCCTTTGAGGTGCGGAAGGCCGGCCTGCGGGTGGTATACCAGCCCCTTTCCAAGGTGATCCATTTTGAGGGCGTGTCCAACGGCACCGACGTCAACGGAACGGGCTTAAAGCGCTACCAGGTGGAGAACAGCCGGAAGCTTAGGGAAAAATGGGCTGAGGAGTTTAAAAAGCAGTGTGTCAATACGGGAAATCCCAACCCGTTCCGGGCCAGGGAAAGGAGCCAGGGAAAGCCGGTGATCCTGGTGGTGGATCATTATGTGCCCACCTTCGATAAGGACGCCGGTTCCAAGACCACCTACCAGTATCTGAAAATGTTCCTGAAGAAGGGATATGTGGTGAAGTTCCTGGGGGATAATTTCCTTCATGAGGAGCCGTATTCCACGGTCCTGCAGCAGATGGGCGTGGAGATCCTTTATGGACCGGAATACCAGGCAGGGATCTGGGACTGGATCATGAAAAATAAGGATGAGATCGACTTCGCTTATCTGAACCGGCCCCATATTGCAGTGAAGTACGTGGATTTCCTGAAGCAGAACACGGACATCAAGATCATTTATTATGGCCACGATCTCCATTTCCTCAGGGAATACCGGGAGTATGAGCTGACCGGAGACATCCAGAAAAAACGGGATTCCGATTACTGGAAATCCATCGAGTTTTCTCTGATGGAGAAGGCGGCAGCGGCCTACTATCCGTCCTATGTGGAGGAGGAGGCCATCCATGCGGTGAAGCCGGAGCTGCCGGTGAAGGCCATTACAGCGTATGTATATGAAACGTTCCTGGAAAACATCGACATGGATTTTGCAAAGCGGGAGGGCCTCCTGTTTGTAGGCGGCTTTGCCCATCCGCCCAATGCGGACGCGGTCCTGTGGTTTGCAAAGGAGGTATTCCCTCTGATCCGGGAGAAGCTGGATGTGACCTTTTACGTGGTGGGCTCCAAGGTGACGGAGGAGATCCGGGCCCTGGAGCAGCCGGGAAGCGGCATTGTGGTCAAGGGCTTTGTATCGGAGGAGGAACTGGCAGCGCTTTACGCCGGCTGCCGCCTGGTGGTGGTCCCCTTACGGTATGGGGCAGGCGTCAAGGGCAAGGTGGTGGAGGCCGTTTATAACGGCTCTGTCATCGTCACCACATCCATCGGGGCGGAAGGCATTCCGGAGGCCGGGGACATCATGCGGGTCGCCGACGAGCCGGAAGATTTTGCCGGGGCGGTGGTGAGCCTTTATAACGATCCGGATACCTGCGCCGCCATGTGCCGGAAGACCCAGGCCTACATCCGGGAGCATTTCAGTGTGGATGCCGCCTGGAAGGTCATTGAAGAGGACTTTACGCGGCAGGAGAGATAATTAGGTAGATGAAGATGGGCCGCCCGCTTTGCGGGCGGCCTGGATACAGAACGCGGACCCCTGGGACCTTCTTCCAGGGCTCCGCGTTCCTTTTTTAAGGAAGCGGCTGGCCAAGGATTTTTGGAAGCCGTCTCATTTTATTATTCTCCCCGGCCGATGTTCCGGCCGGTAATTTCAGCCAGCTCCTCCAGCTTACGCTCCTTGCCCGCCCCAGGCTGGCTCTTTGGCCCCGCGCTCCAGGCCTCCCCTCTGATCGGTTTCCCCGTTCTCCTGTTCTTGCCCGCCCTAGCTAGCTTTTTTGGCCTCGCGCTCCAGTCATCCCCCTGGTCAGCTTCTCTGTTCCCCTGTCCTTGCCCATCCCAGGTCAGCCTCTCTGGCCGATTATTCTGTGTATTTTTGTGGTTAGTCTTGACTATTGGGCATAAAGGGGGAAATTTTTCCCCCATACCCAGAAATTAGGGGAATTTTGGGCATAGGGGAAGAAATATGGGGGTGTATGCCCATAAGACCAGGGAAAAGCGGGAAAAAGACTGGATTTCCGGAAGAAATTGGGCATACCGGGAAAAAAGATATGTTTATGCCCAATAGTCCAGACTAACCAGACGGATTTTCACACTTCGGGCCGGAATCCGCACCTGCCCCAAAAACCCCGTCCCGGAGCCGGAATCTATGTCGGCTAAAAGTCCGATCCAGAGTCCGGAGTCCGCACTGCCGGAATCCTGGAGCGCTGTTCCAAGGTCCCGATCCGTGCCAGGAACGGTCTTCCTCTGGATCAGATCCACCCTCCGTCCAGACGGAGGATCTGGCCGGTGAGGTAGTCCGGGGATCCTGTCATGGCAAAGACCACATCGGCCACCTCTTCCGGCCGCCCCATGCGGCCGGCCGGGATCTCGTCCAGGAGCGCTTCTTCCTCTTCTGCGGACAGAAACCCGTTCATTTCCGTATCGATGGCGCCGCAGGCAATGGCATTGACCTGGATCCCGGAGGGAGCCAGCTCCTTGGCAAGAGCCTGGGTAAGGGCTCCCACACCGCCCTTGGAGGCGGAATAGGCTGCCTCACAGGAAGCGCCGCAGACGCCCCATACAGAGGAAATATTGACAATGCGGCCAGACTGTTTTTTTACCATGCCCGGAACCGCCAGCTTACAGCAGTGGAAGACCGACGACAGGTTGGAGGCGATCAGCGTGTTCCACTGGGAAACATCCATATCCTGTAAAAGCCCGATCCAGGAGATCCCGGCGTTGTTGACCAGGATATCCAGGTCTCCGAAATGTTCCTGGATCTGGGCAAACAGGCGGACGCAGTCCTCCCAGATTCCCACGTCTGCCTGGACTGCCAGACAGGCGGCTCCCAGTGCCTCAGCTTCTTTTTTTACCTGCTCCAGGCAGTCTGTGCTGCGGGCACAGTTGATGACCACATTATATCCGTGCTCCGCGTATTTTAAGGCGATGGCTCTCCCGATCCCACGGGAGGAGCCAGTCACCAGGACAGTTTTCTTCATACGTATGTCTCCTTTCACTTGCAGGCAGTTTCCTGGGATTCCCAGAAAGATCTTACCATTTTCCCTGAAAATATTTTCTAAAAACTAAAATTTTCCGAGAAAAATTATTTTTCCAAAAACTATGAATTTCCCTAAACTTTTATGTTCGGGAAAATTCCCATGGACAGAAATTCTTTATAGCTGCCGCAGCTTTATTATACACGCTCCGGAATCGTTTTTCCAGGGAAAGGCCAGGAGCTGCCACAATAATGCCACGAATATTTCCTGGAAAACCGTTTGTATTCTTTCCCAGGACTGTGATATACTAAGGAGGAATTATGTGCCTGGGAAGGACCAGGCCAAAAAATGGAATGTCTGCGGCCGGAACGGCCTGGTTTCCAATGGATGTCCAGGTCCAGGAGGCGGAGACAGGAATGGGAGGAGAGCATGGAACAGATTTATGATCTTGTGATCTTAGGTTCCGGCCCGGCGGGCCTTGGAGCCTCCATATACGCCCAGAGAGCAGAATTAAAGACACTGGTAATAGAAAAAGAGATGGTCAGCGGCGGACAGGTGCTGACCACCTACGAGGTAGATAATTACGCCGGCCTCCCGGGAATCAACGGCTTTGACCTGGGAATGAAATTCCGGGAGCATGCGGACCGGCTGGGAGCAGAATTTGCCGAGGACTCCATCATCGGGATCCAACAGGCCGGAGAGGACGGCGAGGGCCTTTTAAGGGCTGCTGAGGCCGGAGACGGCGGCCCTGTTCTTTGGAAACTGAACGGGGAAAACGGCACGTATCTGGCAAGGACAGTGATCATCGCCACAGGCGCCCGCCACAGAAAGCTGGACGTTCCCGGTGAGGAACGGCTCATGGGCATGGGCGTTTCCTATTGCGCCACCTGTGACGGAGCCTTCTTTAAAAAGAAGACAGCCGCCGTGGTGGGAGGCGGAGACGTGGCCATCGAGGACGCTATTTTCCTGGCAAGGATCTGTGAGAAGGTATATCTGATCCACCGCCGGAACGAGCTCAGAGGAGCAAAGAGCCTCCAGAAAAAGCTGATGGAGATGGAAAATGTAGAGATCCTCTGGGACACGGTGACAGATTCCATCAACGGGGAAAACAAGGTGGAATCCTTAAGCCTCACCAATAAAAAAACGGGAGAAAAGAGGGAGCTTCCCGTGGACGGCGTATTCATTGCCGTGGGGATCTCTCCCAATACAGAGGGCCTGGAGGACCTGGTGGCCATGGACGGAGGCCATTATATCCTGGCGGGAGAGGATGGAAAAACATCCCGGCCAGGGATCTTTGCGGCCGGAGACGTGCGCACGAAGAACCTGCGCCAGATCGTTACAGCCGTGGCTGACGGAGCCAACTGTGTGACCAGCGCAGAGCGGTATTTAAACGGACAGCAATAAGGAAGGAAAGACAGAATGAAAAACAGAAAGATCATACTGACCGTTGGATGCGCCCTGGCGCTTATGCTGGCTCCTGCGACGGTTTACGCAGATACGGCAGCCCAGACCAGCCCCCGCCTGGGGATCCCGGTGGTGGGCTCCAACGGGGAGGCGTACGCCAATGTGGCCATTTCCCGGGTGAGCAATTATGTCAATGTGCGGACCGAGCCCAACACCAGCAGCGGTATCGTTGGAAAGATCTATAATAACTGCGCAGCCACTATTTTAAAAACCGTGGACGGCGAGGGCGGCGCCTGGTACCAGATCCAGTCCGGCTCTGTCAACGGATACATAAAAGCAGAATATTTTATCACCGGAGCGGAGGCGGAGAAGGTGGCAAAGCAGGTGGGGACCGTATATGCCGCCATCAATACGGATACTCTGCGGCTTAGGGAGGAACCCAACACCACCAGCGCCACGCTGACGCTTTTGTCCAGGGATGCCGAATACATCGCCACAAAGGAAGAGGGCGATTTTGTACAGATCCAGGTGGACTACGAGCTGAGCGGCTATGTACATAAGGACTATATCACCCAGCGGGTGGAGTTCGACCAGGCGGTCAGCGTAGAGGAAGAAAAGAAAAAGAAAGAGGAAACGGAAAAGCTCCAGAAGGAGGCCCAGGAGGCCATCGCCGCCATGGAACAGCTTCGGAAAGAGGAAGGCGTCCAGAATGGAGGCACCGTGATCTCACCGGAGATCTCCTCGTCGGAGATCGGCTTTATCCAGGCAAACCCCAATGAGGAGCCGGTTTCCCAGAATGCGATGAAGCCTGCGGAGGGCCAGAATACGGGCGTTGGCAGCCAGTCCGGGCCTGGAGGCAGCGGAAGCAGCGGGAACGCTGGAGGTTCCGGGACCAATAGCCCGGACGGCGGAGCTGGCTCTGGAAATTCCGGAACCATCGGCAGCCAGTCCGGTCCCGGCGGGGATACGGACGTTTCCCAGGAGATCCTGGCTCCGTCCGGCCCCGGAAGCGCAGAGCTGGCCTCTGCCACCCGGACAGCCATTGTGGCTTATGCAAAGCAGTTCCTGGGAAATCCCTATGTATACGGCGGGACAAGCCTTACAGAGGGAGCGGACTGCTCAGGCTTTACGATGAAGATCTTTGAGCACTTCGGGATCAGCACCGGAAGGAGCTCCAGGGACCAGGCGGCCAAGGGAAAAGAGATCCCCATCGATTCGGTCCAGCCGGGAGATCTGCTGTTCTACGCCAGCGGCGACTACATCAACCATGTGGCCCTGTACATTGGCGGCGGACAGATCATCCACGCCAGCACGCCTAAAAACGGGATCATGATCACAACTGCATATTACAGGACGCCGTATAAGGCGGTTACGTTTTTAAATTAACATTCAGGAGGAATCAAAGGGTATGAACGAGATTGGAACGTTTGATATTCTGGGACCAAATATGATCGGTCCCTCCAGCTCCCACACAGCAGGAGCGCTGCGGATCGCCTTTGTTGCGGGCCGTATGGTAGAAAGGGCTGTGTCTGTGAAATTTGTGCTTTACGGCTCTTTTGCAAGAACGTACCATGGCCACGGTACGGACCGGGCCCTGGTGGGCGGCATCCTGGGATACCATCCCGACGACGAGCGGATCCGGGATTCTTTTGAGCACGCAAAGGAGGCCGGCCTGGCGTTCTCCTTTGAAGAGAACTTTACAGACAAGGAGATCTATCCCAATACTGTGGATATCTACGTGACGGATAAGGACGGGAGCGTCGTGTCCCTGCGGGGAAAATCCATCGGCGGCGGAAATGCGGTGATCACAAGGCTCAACGGCGTGGATGTGGAGCTGACGGGCAATTACTGCACTTTAGTGGTGGAGCATGTGGACAAAAAGGGGACCCTGGCCTTTGTGACCACGGTCTTAAGCGCCTACGATCTGAACATCGGTTCCCTGCGCCTTTACCGGGAGAGCAAGGGAAAACGGGCTTACGCCATCATCGAAGTGGATACCAATGTGTCAAACCAGGTAGTCAGCGCCTTAAAGGGCGTGGAATCAGTGACAAATGTGCTGGTAGTGCCGGCCATCCAGCTGGATTAACGGAGGGAAAGGGATATGAATTTTATCAACGGTGCGCAGCTTTTAGAATACTGTGAAAAAGAAAATAAAAAGATCTCCGAGGCCATGTTCGAGCGGGAGACCACGTTCCTGGAGCAGGACGGGGAAAAGACAAGAGCCAGAATGAAAAAGGCCTTCTCCATCATGCAGGCGGCGGTAAAGAAGCCCCTGAAGGAGGACATCGTCAGCATGGGCGGCATGATCGGCGGAGAGAGCAAGAAGCTCCACGCCTTACGGGAGCAGGGAAAAAACATCTGCGGCGACGTGGTCTCCAAGGCCATTGCTTATGCGGTGGGCGTCCTGGAGGTCAACGCCTCCATGGGTCTTATCGTGGCGGCTCCCACAGCCGGTTCCTCCGGCGTGATCCCGGGAACCCTCTGCGCTCTCCAGGAGCAGTACGGCTTTACCGACGACGAGATCTGCCAGGCGCTGTTTAACGCGGCGGCCATCGGCTATCTGATCACCAGAAACGCCACCACAGCGGGAGCAGAGGGCGGCTGCCAGGCAGAGGTGGGGTCTGCCAGCGCCATGGCTGCATCGGCGGCTGTGGAGCTTTTTGGAGGCACTCCGAGGCAGTGCATGGACGCGGCCTCCTTTGCCATGGTCAACATCCTGGGTCTGGTCTGCGACCCCATCGGCGGCCTGGTGGAGAATCCCTGCCAGAACCGGAACGCCATGGGCGCTTCCAATGCGCTGATCTCTGCGGAGCTTTCCCTGGCGGGCGTAAAGAGCATCACGCCCATCGACGAGACCATTGGGGTCATGTACGCCGTGGGACGTTCCATCCCATCGGAGCTCAGGGAGACCTCTCTGGGCGGTATGGCTGTTGCCAAGAGCGCCTGCGAGAATTGTATGGCATGTGCGAATAAACGGAATAAAATGAAAAAATAGGATCAAAACAAAAATGTCCCCTGGCTATCCATAATAACTGGTGGCCAGGGGACATTTTTGTCTTAGGAATGTACGTCCTGTGAAAAAACGCTGTACGGGGACCGCCATGGGAGCGGAAGGGAATTTCGCCGCAGAAGCGGCCCGTCATAGGCGGAGAACCCCGCAGGCGGGCTTCTTCCTTACGGAGCTTACTTGAAGAGCTCGGCTGCTTTGGAGGCGAAGCGCTGTCCAAATACGGGGAAGAGATCCATTCCGGTCATCTCCGGCCCGGTACATACAGGCCCCAGATGGATATTGGGCTTTCCAAGGCTGGTCCCGCCGGAGTAGACCAGCATTCCCTTTACCAGGAGCTGGGTCAGGATGCTTTCGATGGCCATGACCGGGCCGCCCTGGGGAACATTGGAGGTGGCGAAGGCGCCGCCCAGCTTTCCACCCAGGCTTACAGGGCAGGTATCCAGCCACTGCTTTAGCTGCCAGGATTCAGCGGCATAATAATCCGGCGTTCCGAATAATACGCCGGCGGATTCCTGGAGCTCCTTTACATACTCGTCCTTTTTTTCACTGAAGGATGAAACGGGGATCAGAACGGCCTCCATGCCCTCTACGGCCTCAATGCCTTTGACGATCTCTTTTGCGGCTGCCTCTGTGCGGCCTGTGGATGAATGGTAAACGATGGATATTTTCATTGTGATTCCTCTCTTTCATAAAAAGACCGGTGCGGGAGATTCCGCGCACCGGCCTTTAAAAAGCTTGTCCATGGGGGTCATTAGAATTCCGGTTCGATCAGACCATAGGAATTTGATTTTCTCTTATAAACAACATTGACCTCGTTGGTATCTGCGTTCAGGAACATAAAGAAGTTGTGGCCCAGAAGCTCCATCTGGATGCAGGCCTCCTCCGGATCCATAGGCTTCATTGCGAAGCGTTTGGTCTTTACGATCTTTATGGTCTCCTCATGCTCCGGCTCCTCCTGCAGGAAGGCCTCACTGAAGGAAAGCGCACTCTGTTTCTTATCAATGAGTTTTGTTTTATATTTTTTGATCTGACGTTCGATGATCTCTTCCACAAGGTCAATGGAAACATACATATCATTGGAATCCTGTTCGGCACGGATGATGCTGCCTTTGACAGGGATCGTTACCTCAATTTTCTGGCGTCCTTTCTCTACGCTCATGGTTACCTGTACTTCCGTATCAGGAGAAAAATAGCGTTCCAGCTTTCCGATCTTATTTTCTGCTGCTTCTTTTAAACCTGGTGTAATGTCGATGTTTTTTCCGCTGATGATATAACGCATAGAATCAACTCCTTCTTTTGGGATGGTCTTATTATAGCACATAATTCTGTAAAAAACAACTAAAATTATAAAAGGTGCGACAACTTGAAGGGGTGTACAGATCTGTAAAACGATAGGGGTACTATCGACAGCCTTCGCCATTTGTCAATGGTTTTGCTGGAAAAACTGGTCGAAAAAGTGAATTTTATGAGATGTGTACAAAAATATGAAAAATTACGCGTCCACCGAAAAATAGGAATCAACCATGGGATAAATTGTGGATAATGTGGATAACTTGGTGTATAAGTGCGTTTTTCAGTAAAATAAAGGAAAAACAGGGGGGACAACTTTCAACAAAAGTTTTGTGGACGACGGTGGATAAAGTGGATAACCAGAAAATCGAATGTATGGTTTGTGCAATCTGCCAGTTTACAATAATTTTACATTCCAGGCGGGTGAAAGCGGCGGAATGGTCCCATCCGGCGGCCGGAGCCATGGACAGAAATATGTCTAAATTGTTAAAAAAAAAAGGAAAGCATTGAATAAACCGTATGAAGGTGATAGAATATAAAAGATTGTATGATAGCAGAATTGTCCTCCGGCCACAGAAAGCCGGGGAAAAAGAATGTTTTAGATTTAGGAGCGTGCAGAATGAATCTTGTTGAAAAAGTATTTGGAACGCACAGTGAGCGGGAGCTGAAGCTGATCTACCCGATTATTGATAAAATTGAAAAGCTGCGTCCGGAAATGCAGAAAATGAGCGACGAGGAGTTAAAGGACCAGACCAGGAAGTTTAAAGAGCGCCTGGCAGCCGGAGAGACTCTGGATGATCTTCTTCCGGAGGCCTTTGCCACCGTCCGGGAAGCAGCAAAAAGAACCTTAAAAATGGAGCATTATCCGGTCCAGCTCATCGGCGGTATCGTCCTGCACCAGGGCCGTATCGCAGAGATGAAGACCGGTGAAGGCAAGACCCTTGTGTCCACATGTCCGGCCTACTTAAACGCGCTGTCCGGAAAGGGCGTCCAGATCGTAACGGTCAACGACTATCTGGCAAAGCGTGACGCCGAGTGGATGGGACAGGTCCATGAGTTCTTAGGCCTTAAGGTGGGCGTGGTATTAAACTCCATGACCTCCGAAGAGAGAAAGGCCGCCTATAACTGCGATATCACCTATGTGACCAACAACGAGCTGGGCTTTGACTATCTCCGCGACAACATGGCCATCTACAAAGAGCAGATGGTGCTGAGAGACCTGGATTACTGTATCATCGACGAGGTGGACTCTGTCCTCATCGACGAAGCCAGAACACCTCTGATCATTTCCGGCCAGAGCGGAAAATCCACAAAGCTCTACGAGGTCTGCGATGTGCTGGCAAGGCAGCTGACCCGGGGCGAGGAGTCCGGAGAGTTCAATAAGTTCAACGCCATCATGGGCGAGGAGATCGAGGAGACCGGAGACTTTATCGTAAACGAAAAGGATAAGGTGGTAAACTTAACGGCCGAGGGCGTCAAGAAGGTAGAGCAGTTCTTCCATATTGAAAACCTGGCAGATCCAGAGAACCTGGAGATCCAGCACAACATCATCCTGGCCCTCCGCGCCAATTACATGATGTTCCGGGATAAGGATTATGTAGTAAAGGACGACGAGGTGCTGATCGTTGACGAGTTCACCGGCCGTATCATGCCGGGCCGCCGGTATTCCGACGGTCTCCACCAGGCCATCGAGGCGAAGGAGCACGTAAACGTAAGAAGAGAGTCCAGGACCCTGGCCACCATCACCTTCCAGAACTTCTTTAATAAGTTCCGCAAGAAGGCCGGTATGACCGGTACGGCCCAGACAGAGGAGCGGGAGTTCCGGAATATCTACGGAATGGATGTTATCGTGATCCCCACCAACCGTCCGGTGGTCCGTAAGGATCTGGAGGATGCCGTTTATAAGACAAAGAAGGAAAAATTCCACGCTGTGGTGGAGGAGATCGTAAAGGCCCATGAAAAGGGACAGCCGGTTCTGGTGGGCACCATCACCATCGAGACCTCCGAAATGTTAAGCCACATGCTGAAAAAGCGCGGAGTTCCCCATAAGGTATTAAACGCCAAGTTCCATGAGCTGGAGGCGGAGATCGTTGCAGAGGCCGGCGTACACGGCGCTGTGACCATTGCCACCAACATGGCCGGCCGTGGTACGGATATTAAGCTGGATGACGAATCCAAGGCCCTGGGCGGCTTAAAGATCATTGGTACGGAGCGCCATGAGTCCAGACGTATCGACAACCAGCTGCGCGGCCGTTCCGGCCGTCAGGGCGATCCGGGTGAATCCCGTTTCTACCTGTCCCTGGAGGACGACCTGATGCGTCTCTTCGGTTCAGATAAGCTTATGAGCATGTTTAATGCCCTGGGAGTTCCGGAGAACGAGCAGATCGAGCATAAGATGCTGTCCACAGCCATCGAAAAGGCCCAGAAAAAGATCGAGACAAATAACTACGGGATCCGTGAGAACCTGTTAAAATACGATGAAGTCATGAACGAGCAGCGTGAGGTGATCTACGCAGAGCGTCTCCAGGTATTAAACGGAGAGAACATGCGCGACGTGATCATGAAGATGCTCAACGACATCGTGGAAGGCGCTGTGGATATGTCCATTGGAGACGAGCAGTCTGCGGATAAGTGGAACTTTAAGGAGCTGAACGAGCTGATCCTTCCGATCATTCCCTTAAAGCCCCTGGAGCTCAATGACGAGATCCGTCATATGAAGAAGGATGAACTGAAGCACGCCTTAAAGGAAAAGGCCACCAAGTTCTATGAGGCCAAGGAAGCGGAATTCCCGGATGCAGAGCAGATCCGTGAGATCGAGCGGGTGGTGCTCTTAAAGGTGATCGACAATAAGTGGATGTCCCATATCGACGATATGGACCAGCTCCGCCAGGGGATCGGCCTTCAGGCCTATGGCCAGAGGGATCCGCTGGTAGAGTATAAGATGAGCGGATATGAGATGTTCGAGGATATGTCCTCTGCCATCCGTGAAGATACGGTCCGCATCCTCTGCCATATCCGTGTGGAGCAGAAGATCGAGAGAGAGGCTGCGGCCCGGGTGACAGGCACCAACAGGGACAACACGGCAGCCAGAACTCCCCAGAGACGGGCAGCCCAGAAGATCTACCCCAACGATCCCTGTCCCTGCGGATCCGGTAAAAAATATAAACAGTGCCACGGCAGAAAGCCGTTAGCCCAGTAAGAGAGGACGAGATTCTATGGTTGAGTTAGATCAGTTTAAATATACGTTATCCACATATGAAAAACCGCTTCAGGAAGTTCGGGAATCCTTAAACCTGGATGCGAAGATCAGGCGGATCGACGAGCTTGACAAGACCATGGAGGAGCCCAGCTTCTGGGAAGATGCAGAATTATCCACAAGGCTTGTGAAGGAAGCGAAGCATTTAAAAGATACGGTCGCGGAGTTTAATAGGCTTCAGAACCAGTATGAGGAGATCGGTCTGATGATCGAGATGGGGTATGAGGAAAACGACCCGGCCATCGTTCCGGAGATCCAGAAGATGGTGGATGAATTTTCCGACGAGCTGGAGGCCTTGCGGCTCCGTACCCTTTTGACGGGAGAATACGACGGCAACAATGCCATCATGCGCCTCAACGCAGGAGCCGGAGGGACCGAATCCTGCGACTGGTGCAGCATCCTTTACCGGATGTACTGCCGGTGGGCGGAGAGCAAGGGCTTTTCCGTGGAGATGTTAGACTATCTGGCCGGTGAAGAGGCCGGGATCAAGTCAGTGACTCTCCAGATCAACGGGGAGAATGCCTTTGGATATCTGAAATCCGAGAGAGGCGTCCACCGCCTGGTGCGGATCTCTCCGTTCAACGCCAACGGAAAGCGGCAGACCTCCTTTGTATCCTGCGATGTGATGCCGGATATTGAGGAGGATCTGGATGTGGAGATCAATCCGGACGACTTAAGGATCGATACGTACCGGTCCAGCGGCGCCGGCGGGCAGCACATCAATAAGACCTCCTCTGCGGTGCGTATCACCCATATCCCCACAGGGATCGTGGTACAGTGCCAGAATGAACGGTCCCAGTTCCAGAACAAGGACAGGGCCATGCAGATGTTAAAGGCAAAGCTTTATATGCTGAAGCAGCAGGAGAACGCGGAGAAGATCTCTGATCTCCGGGGCGATGTCAAGGAGATCGCCTGGGGCAGCCAGATCCGCTCCTATGTGCTCCAGCCCTATACGCTCATTAAGGATCACAGGACCGGCTTTGAGAGCGGGAATGTGACCAGCGTGCTGGATGGCAGCATCGACGGATTCATCAGCGCATACCTCAAGTGGGAAAGCCTGGGACGGCCGCAGGTGAAGGGCGGAGAGAGCGAATAAGCAGATTCTGGGCGGAAGCGGAGGATTTCGCTGGTTTTGGGCCTGGCAGAGCCTGCTCTGCGGGAAGATGGATAAAAAGAAAAGAGAGGACCGGTTCCTGGGCCTGTGCCCTGGGACCGGTCTGTTTGGTATTGATGGAAGGAATGCCGGATCTCAGCCGGAAAAATGTGGAACAGGAGGAAATATGTATGCGTCTGGAACGGGTCACGGATTCGTCACATCCCATGTACAACGAGGCCTTAAGGCTGTATCAGATAAGTTTCCCTTATCATGAACAGAGAGAGGAGCTGTCCCAGAAAAGGATCTTAGGGGACAGTGAATACTGCTTTGATCTGGTCTATGATGAGGATAGGTTCGTGGGGCTGATCCTGTATTGGGAGAATGAAGAATTTATTTACATTGAGCATTTCTGTATCTGCCCGGAAATGAGAAATAAGCGGTACGGGGAACGGGTGCTGGCGCTTTTGGGGAAAGGGGAGAAAACGCGGATCCTTGAGATCGATCCCCCTGTGGATGATATTTCCAGGCGCAGGAAAGGGTTTTATGAGAGATGCGGGTTTATAGACAATCCCTATGAGCATACGCATCCGGCGTATCATCAGGAAAGCCATGGCCACAATCTGGTGCTGATGACCAGCCCGGAACGTCTGTCCGGGGAAGCGTTTGAGAGATTCAGCAGATATCTGGGAGAGCGGGTTATGAAGGATGCGTTTGCAGGCTGACTAGAGGCCGGCCGGAAACGGATCTTATGGGATCTGAGCGATGTGATTTGAGAGAAAAAGGAGCGGCGCTCCATAGACAATTTTCTGTCTATGGGGTGCCGCTTTTGTGGTAAGGGGTTTAGTTTTTGCGTTACTTCTGATGCTTTTCAGTACACTTGTCATCCAGAGGATCGTGAAGTAAATGACCCTTTGAATCAGTACAGTAGTAGTAACCGTCTGCGTCCTTTACATTTCTTTTGTTCTTCTGAACAGCACCGCTTTCGTTGACCAGATATTCACCAGATTTTTCGCCCTTCGGATCAGTGAAGTCTACGGTCTGGTATTTGCTTCCATCTTCTGCCGCTAATCTTCTTCCGTTGACATACAGGTAGTTATCGTTGATGCCGTTGGTGCCTGCGCCCTTGGGAGAACCGTTGGACTTGAAATCAAAGGTATAGGAGCTTCCGTCAATGGTGAGAGTCTGGGTGCCAGTCTTGGCAGCTCCATCGCCGCCAAAGTAGCAGACATATGTATCCTGGCTCTCTAAGTTGCCCTCGATATCGCTGATATAGTCTACGGATGCGATCGCTGTGATCTTCTTTTTGTCAGCGGGATCGACGGTCATTCTCTTAAGACCTGTTACCAGTTCGCCGTTTCCGTTGAAGGCATATGTTTTTCCGTCAATGGTCCGGAACTCAGAGACCGCAATCTTTCCGGCGCTGGTGGCATAGTACCAGTATACGCTTCCGTCCTCATGACCGCTGGAATTCATTGCCTCTGCAGGAACAGCCTGGAACCAGCCGGTGCGCAGGTAGGGCTCTTCAGAATCACCGTAATACATCCACTCGCTGTTGTCGTCCTGCTTCCATCCATACTGCGCCACACCTCTCTCATCAAAGAAGTACTCCTTGCCGCCGATGGATTTCTTGGTGCTCACAGTCTTCTTGCCGTTGGAGCCGAAGTAGAAGTGGTAGGTGGGCTCGGTCTCGTCCTCGTTGGTGTCGTCGGGAACTGTGGTGTATACCCAGGCGTTGGTCACTACACTGCCGTCGCCCTCGCCGTCGGCATAGTATAAGCCGTTGGCCCAGTCGTCCTCAGATTCCACATATTCGCCGCTTTCAGTGACCCATCCGCTCATCATACGTCCGTAATGGTCGAACACGTATTTCTTATCGCCGACCTCATAAACCTTGGCCTTGCTGCCGTCGCTCTTGATGGCTTTTCCGTTGGAGCCGAAGTAGTACCAGCTTCCCTCGCCTACCAGCTCGTCGCCCTGCCATTCCGGGTTCTGGATGAATTTCCATACGTTGGTGGCCATGGCTCCGGAGGAACCTAAGTAGTAGTAGTTGTCGTCGTCTTCGATCAGGGTACGGCGGAGCATGATGCCGTCGCTTCCGAGATAATAATACAGGTTTCCGTCCTGTTTCCAGCCGTCCTTAAAGTATTCTCCGTCGTTCTGTACATATACCCATTCGTCTCCTAAAGCCTGCCACTGGGCAGCAGAAGCGGAAAATACAGTTCCCAGGGTGAGAACTGCGGAAGCTGTCAGAACAGCGTAGCAGAAATTTGCTTTTTTCATAGATGTACTCTCCTCCTTGTATCGCGCATGATTTGAAGGGCGCGTTTTTTTCTATTCCTGTTATGTACTATCATACCACTAAGTGGTAAGGTCTGTCCAGAACTAAGTTGGGGTAAAAGTGTGGCATGGCATTACGAATTGTTTAAGAATTAAGAACATTTTCGCAGAACCGCCGTTATGGAGCCGGATCCTGGTGAAAACCTTCTTGCGCCCGTGGCCGGAGCCGTCTATAATAAGTAGAGAAATATTCCAAAAACGGAGGAGACAGGCAATGGAATACAGCCATTTTAAGGAACATACAGACCGGGTGGTGGAAAGCTGTTCCCGGGTGATCGTCGGCAAGGAAGAAACGGTCCGGCTGATCTTTATCAGCTTTTTATGCTCCGGACACGTGCTTTTAGAGGACGTGCCGGGAACGGGAAAGACCATGCTTTTAAAGGCATTTGCAAAGACTGTGGGCAGCAGGTTTAAGCGGATCCAGTTTACGCCGGATCTTCTGCCGTCGGATCTTACGGGCATCAATTTTTATAACCAGAAAACAGGGGAGTTCCAGTTCCGCGAGGGCCCTCTGTTTACCAATATCGTGCTGGCGGACGAGATCAACCGGGCCACGCCCAGGACCCAGTCCAGCCTTCTGGAGGCCATGGAGGAAAGCCAGATCACCGTGGACGGCGTCACCTATCCCATGGCAGAGCCGTTCTTTGTTATGGCCACCCAGAACCCGGTGGAATCCTATGGGACGTTTCCCCTGCCGGAAGCCCAGCTGGACCGGTTTTTCATGAGGCTGAGCCTGGGCTACATGACCAGGGAGCAGGAGATGGAGGTGGTGTCCAGGCCGTCCACAGCAGATATTTTAAACTCCCTGGAGCCGGTGGTGAGCCCGGAGGTGATCCAGGAGATGAAGGAGCTATATACGAAGGTGCGGGTCCAGAAGGATGTCCTGGGCTACATGATGGACATTGTGGAAAAGACCCGGACGGAGAGCCGGTTTGTTACCGGAGTGTCCACCAGAGGGGCCATCGCCCTCTATAAAGCCTCCCAGGCCATGGCTGCGTCCCTGGGACGGGATTTTGTGATCCCGGAGGATGTGAAGGCCGCAGCGCCCTGCGTCCTCAGCCACAGGATCATCTCCAGGGGAGGCGAAAGCTTTGAAGATGCGAGAAAATATCTGGGACAGATCATGGAGGATATCCCGGTTCCCATGGAGAACCTGCGATGATCGTATTTCTTGGAGTCCTGGGACTTCTGGTATGGCTGGCGGAGAAATATTCTATGGACCATGTGCTGGATGGACTGGACTTTGCCACGGCCCTGGATAAGACCGTGGTGGAGCCGGGGGAGGATTTTTCCTGGACCATGACCATAAACAACCGAAAGCGTCTTATGGTCCCCTATCTCCAGATGAGGGAGCAGATCCCCGCAGGACTTGTCTTTTCTGAAAACGGAGAGAACGTGGCGGCAAAGTCCTCTGGGGATCACCTTTCGGTGCTTTACCTTAAGGGACGCCAGAAGACGGAGTTAGAGCGGAGGGTCCTTTTAAAAAAGCGGGGAAGATATTTCTTCCGGGGCGTTTCGGCAGAGGCCGGGGATTTCCTGGGGCTTCAGACAGCGCTGGAGACGTATCCGGAATTAAAGGAGATCGTGGTAAAGCCGGCTCCCAGCGGCTGGGAGGAGCTTCCCAGGCTCCTGGGCGGATATGCAGGCGAATATGTGGTGAAACGGAGCCTCTTTGAGGATCCTGTGCTGATCCGTGGGTTCAGGGAATACACGGGCCGGGAGCCCCTGCGGTCCATCAGCTGGGTCCAGAGCGCCAGACAGAGCCGGTTTCTGGTCAAGGAGCAGGAAAATATGACGGATCTTTCCTGTACCATCCTCCTGGATGTGGAGTGCCGGGATGAGGAACGGGAAGCAGAGCTTCTGGAGCAGTGCTTTTCCATGGTCCGCAGTATCTGTGAGGAGCTGGAAAAGCAGAGGATCGCCTATGATTTCCAGACCAACGGCGTGATCGCCGGGGCCATGGGAAACTGGAACCGGATCGGAGAGGGCCTGGGGCCGGGCCATTTGGAGACTGTGCTGGAGGGGCTGGGAAGGATGACCTACGACTGCCGGATGGGGAGCGGGGAATTCCTTTCCGGCATCCGGAAGGGGCTCCGGTCTGGAAAAAGCCTGATCTATGTGGCTCCGGACCGGAACCAGGACGCGGCGCCGTACCTTTCGTCCCTGGAAGAGCGGTCCGGCCGGAGGCTGCTGGCGCTTTATGGGGAGGATGTGTAGAAAATGGACATACTGGTTTTTAAGATATTGACGGACGTGTGTTTTTATATGGCCATGTTCATGCCCCTGTTCCTTTCCGGCCCCCTCTGGGTGCGGGGACTGCTTTTTCTGGCGCTGGCATCCTGGTGTGTCTGGCTTCTGGTCTGCTGGAAAAAACGGAACATGGAGGAGCGGGCCCATGACAGTCTCATGACGGAGGCCAGGCTTCTTCTTGCGGCGGGCTGTATCCAGTGGCTTTCCCTGGGAACGGAGGTCTGGGGAAGACGGTGTGTCCCGTTTTTTACAGCCTTCCTGGTTCTCGGGATCTTCCTTTTAAGGGCCCTGCGCCTGGCCAGGACGGGACAGGGGAGAGGCGGCTTCTGGGGAAGGACTGCCGGGGAGCTTCTGGCGGTGCTGGCAGCGGCCGGCATCCTTTCCAGCCGGGCTGTGACCGGAGGGCTTCTGTACGGCCTGAAATTTCTGTACATGACCCTGGTGGTGCCGGTGCTGGAGCTTATGGTCCGCCTCCTGGCAGGTACCCTTATGGGGATCTCCTGGATCTTTTCCAGGCTTTTTAAGGATTTTTCCTACGAGATGCCCGAAAATGCCCTGGACGGCCTGATGGCTCCGGAGGCGCTCCCGGGCTTTGAGGGGACGGCGGCCTCTGAAACGCCGGCGTTTCTGAAGCTTTTGGGAACTCTTGCGGCAGCCGCAGCCCTGGTTTTGTTTTTCTGGTTTCTGTACCGGATGCTGTCCGGCCGCGGCCGGGAAACGGACCGGAGGCCGGCCGGAACGGTGAGAAGAAGCCAGGCGGCTCCGGAGACGGGAAAACGGGCTGGGACCAGAGAGTATATGGGAGACCGGGGCGTCCGGTATTATTTCCGTAAATTTTTAAAGCTCTGCGTCGCCTTCCAGCTTCCGGCAGATGAACGGTCTGCCAGCAGCGAGACCGTGTGCAGCGATGCGGTCCGCTCCTGGGGAATGGAGGAGGAGATCACCGCATTCCGGGATCTGTATCGGAAGGTCCGGTATGGAGAAAAGGAGGAAACGGAGGCTTTTAAGAGAGAGGCCAGGGAGATCTATAAGAAGGTAAAGAAAAAGGCGTCGGAACGCTGAGTTCCGGCGCCTTTTGAGATCCTATTTCTTACTGCTGTCCAGATACCGGCCCGCATCCTTTAAGAAGCTGGCGATGATCAGAAGGATCACCAGGGCCACCGGGAAGGCGGCGATGATGGAAACCGTCTGGAGGTTGGCCATGGAGCTTTCGGAAAACACCAGGGCAATGGGGAAGAGGATCAGCATTACGGCCCAGAAGAATTTCACAGCCCGGTGGGGCTCCTCGTCTCCAGTCATCTGTTTATAGGTGTAGGAGGAGGCTACCAGGGCGATGGAATCGAAGCTGGTGGCGTAAAAGGCGATCATGGCGGCGATCAGAAGTACCAGCACCATGGGAGCCAGGGGGAGGGTATCCACAATGGCGATGATGGTGGAGTACAGATCTCCTGCACCGCCATAGATCCCCAGAACGTCCAGCTTTCCGCTGACCTGGAGGCCCAGGCTGTAATTTCCCAGGATCAGGAAGCTTAAGAAGGTGCCGCCCAGGCTGTATACATAGCCGCCCAGGATGGTCTGCTTCACGGTGCGCCCACGGGAGATGGAGCCGATGAAGAAGGGAGAGGCCACGCACCATACCATCCAGTAGGCCCAGTAAAAGATGGTCCAGGTCTGGGGGAAGGAGGTGGTCCGCTGGGGATCGGTGAAGGTGGCCAGGCTAAAGAAGTTCTGGGCCAGATTTCCGATGGCAGAGAAGCCGGTCTCCAGGATGTAGCGGGTCTCGCCTCCGGCCAGGAGCACATAGGCCAGAAGGGCAAAAAACAGATACATACAGGCAGCAGACAGCCGGGAGATCCCCTTCATGCCGTGGACCAGGGCGTAGGTGTAAAGGATGCAGGTGACCACCAGGATCCCGATGGTGACCCATTTGGAGGACGGGAGCCCTGTGAGCCTGGAAAGCACCTGGGCCATCAGCGGCGTAGCCAGGGAAAAGGTCGTGGCGGTCCCGGCCAGAAGAGCGAACAGGGCCAGAAGGTCAATACATTTTCCAGGAAGCTTATCCACCCGGTCTCCCAGGATGGGACGGCAGGCCTCAGAATATTTCTGCTTGTGGCAGCCCCGTACATGGAGCATGAAGCCGAAGGCTACGGCCAGCACCAGATAAAAGCTCCAGGGGATGGGGCCCCAGTGGAAGATGGGATAGGTGCTGGACCAGATCTGCATGGATCCCATTTCCGCGATATGGGGATCGTTGGCGTAAAGGATCCATTCGCAGAAGGAGTAAAACAGGATGTCAGCGGCCAGCCCGGCGGTGAACATCATGCTGCTCCAGGCAAAATCTGAGTATTTTGGTTTTTCATTGGGGCCGCCCAGACGGATGGAGCCGTACCGGGAAAAGGCCAGATAAATGGAGAGCAGGAACACGCCCAGGCCGATGACAAGATAATAAAGGCCGAAGGTGTCTCCCAGAAGCGCCCGGATCTTGTCCAGGATCTGTCTGGAGCCGTCCGGGGCGGCCATGAAGCTGATGCATAAAAAGGCGATCAGCACGAAGGGAATGACGGCGGTGGACCAGTCGATCCTTCCCTTCAGGGATTCTGTATGGGGATTCTGTTTGTTCATATGCGTTCCTCTTGTTCAATTTTATAAAATTATTTGTGATATTGAACATTATAGCATCGTCATGGAGGAAATGCAAGGGGAAAATACAGAGAATCCATATGAGAATGGAACCGTCCAGCCGTGCCGCTTCCTGTCTGCCCGCAGCGTGCAGGAGGCGCCGGGCATCTGCCTTATGGAGATCCGGACAGAACTGCTGCATGGGGATAAAACGGAGAGACAAAAAGGGCCGCGCCAGGCTCCGGCAGGATACAGGAGGTCTGTACGCGGCCTTTTAAAAAGGTCCCGCTATATGATTGGGAAGGCGCCCGCGGATGGGATCACAGGAGGTTTAAGAAGCTGGTGATGATGATCGTGTTCATGAAGTCGATGAACAGGCTTCCCACCAGGGGAACCACGAAGTAGGCGGTGGGGGCCGGGCCGTATTTCTGGGTGATGGCCTGCATATTGGCCATGGCGTTGGGAGTGGCGCCCATGCCGAAGCCGCAGAAGCCGGAGGTCATGACGGCCGCATCGTAGTTCTTTCCCAGCAGATTAAATACCACGAAGTAGGCGTAGACCATCATCAGCACTGTCTGGGCCACCAGCATCACCACCATGGGAACGGCCAGGTCGGCCAGCTCCCAGAGCTTCAATCCCATCATGGCCAGGCCCAGGAACAGGGAAAGGCTGAAGCTTCCGATGGTACTGATCTCCTCCATGGGGATCTCCTTTCCGGCCATATCTGTGGTATTGCGGATAAAGGCAGCCACCAGCATGGCTCCGATGTAGATGGGGAAGGTGAAGACCTTATTCAGCCAGGCGGAGACCACAGTGCCTGCGCCGATGGCCAGTGCCAGGCAGAGGGCAGCGTTTAAGAACCGGCCGGAGTCGATGGCTCCCGTGACCTCATTTTTATCCACCACCACCTCGTTGGAGCCGGTGGCTGTTTCAAAGGAGTGCAGATTTTTCTGGCGGATCCGGGATACAGCCGTGGGGCCGCCGATCACACAGCCGGCCACCAGCCCGAAGGTGGCGGAAGCGATGGCAACGGCGCTGGCTCCGGAGACTCCGGCCTTTTCCAGGAGCGGGCCGAAGGAGGCCGCAGTCCCGTGGCCTCCCACCATGGGGATGGAGCCGGTGGCCAGTCCCAGCCGGGGGTCCAGACCAAAGGCGCTGGCAATGAAGGCGCCCAGGCCGTTCTGGAGCACACACATCATAACGGCGATCCCTAAGAACAGCAGGACCTGGAGCCCGCCCTTTTTCAGAAGGCGGAAGCAGGCCGTAAAGCCCACGCTGCAGAAAAATACGACCATAAAAAAGGTCTGGAGCGTGGAGTCAAAGGAGATCTCCAGGATACCGGCCTGGCGCAGGGCCAGGTGGGCCAGGGCAAAAACAACGCCGCCGGCAACAGGCTCCGGGATACAGTAGCGTCTGAGCAGATCCAAATTTCTCACAAGAAAACGGCCCAAAAGCAGCACAAGGGCCGCCACAGCAGCAGCCTGGTACATGTCAAGCTGGATCGCATACATCATTTTATATTACCTCCATTCCTTATTGTACGGATTCTCTGGATATAACTATAAGAAGCCCCCTTCAAAAAAATACAAAAAAAATCAGAATGGAGATAAAAAAGATCAAATTTCCCGGTCAGCCTCCAGCATCAGGCCGTCAATGAATTTTTTGATGCTGACCTTTCCGCCGTCCGTCCGTTTTCCGCGGATGTAGTCCATTTCAGTACGGATCTCCTCAAAGGAAAACAGGGTGGAGGAGTAGGCGGTAAAGGTTTCGTTCATAAAGTCCTCGATGCCCATGTGGGCCACGTTGGCCATTCCGGCAGCGATAGCCCGGCGGACCCGCTGCTCCATGTTTTTCGGAGAATCGCTGACGGCCTCGCACAACTGGGCCACGCTCATCTGGGATACGGGGATCCGCTCCCGGTGGAGATAATCGCAGATCTTCAGGATATCAGAGCAGCCCTTTTCCCCGGACATGCCGATCCTGTTTAAGATATAACGGAGCTTTTTGGAATAGGAAGAGGATTCCCGGCTGTTCTGGGGCTTCTGGCCGATCTCGTTCATGAACATATGGCGGATATTGTCCAGGGTCCGCTCGTTCTGGATCTGCTTCGCCACATTTTTAAGGACCGACGTTACCTCGATCAGGTTAATGGGTTTACTGATGAAGAAATCCACGCCGGCGGTATAAGCCTTGCTGATCAGCTCCTTGGCGGAAACCTGGGAGATCATGATGCATTTGATGGTGGCGTTGAAGGAGCGCAGCTCGCGGACGAATTCCACCCCGTCCATGACCGGCATGAAAAAGTCCACCAGAACCACATCGGGCCTGGCCCGCAGGACTTCATGGACGTCGGCGGGCTCTCCGCCGCAGTCGCCGCAGATCTCGCCAAGATCTCCGGACTCCACGATATCCTCCAGGATATGAATGACAGAAATATTATCTTCGACAATATAGATACGCATCAGTTTACCTCCTCCAGGGCTCCGGCCGGAATCCGGATCAGAAACCGGGTCCCCCGGCCCGGCTCGGATTCCACCGAAATGGTTCCGCTGAATTTTTCCTCCACGGTGGCCTTTACGCCGTAAAGTCCCACTCCGCGGAAGATGTTTCCTGTTTTATAATCAAATTTGGTGGAGTATCCCATTTTAAAGATATTGGGCAGATGGCGGGCGGAGATCCCGGGCCCGTCGTCGGAAACGGAAAATCCATACTGCCCGTCTTTTAAATGCTCCACGATCTGGATGGTCCCCCGTCTGGCTCCGGCTTCAATGGCTTCGATGGCGTTATTGACCAGATTTTTCAATACAGCCATCAGCTCATAGTGCTCTCTGGTGATGAAGTTGTCAGAGCACTGGAAAACCAGACGGATATGGACGGGCCTGGTTTCCAGGATGTGATAGGTGGTGGCCTCCAGGATCTGGAGAAGGTCCTGGAAGTTCATCTGCTTTTCGTCGTATTCCTCGGAGATCTCCTGCTCGATGCCCTGAATGATGCGGATATAGTCCTTTTTGATCTCATGGACGTCCCGGGCAATGGACAGGGACATTTTTTTCATGTCGTCGGGCACGTCCATGTCCGACAGCCGCTCATAAAGCCGGTATGCGTTGCTCATGACAGATTCGATCTCTTCGGAGTTTTTCTTCATAAAATAGATCTCATTTTTCAGCCCTGTGGTCATAAGAAACAGCCGCCGGTAACGGTTTTCATGCTCCTCCTTTTTTAACAGGGTCCGGTACTGGCTTTCTGCCGCCAGGAACAGACAGGCAAGCAGGGTACGGAAAACGGCCACCAGGATCAGATATCCGGCCATGGAGGGGGAAAGGGTCCCGGAGCGGCCGCTTTCAAAGATACAGACCTCCAGCAGATTGGACAGCAGGTCGCAGATGAACACCGACGGGAACAGCCGCCGGTAGGAGACAGTGGGCTTGCTGGGGACAAGGACGGAAAAAAGCAGTCCATAGCAGAGATAGAAAATGGAGTTGGTGGCCAGCTGTCCCGCCGTTTCCGGGGAGGAGGAGAGGCCGCTGGCTGCCAGAAAGAGGCGGAAAAGGAATACCACCGCCGCCGTTGTCACCGTGATCCGGATCGTGGAGACACTTTTTCCGATGGTCATAAGGAGGATCGGGAGAAGGATCACAGCAGGGGAGATCCGGAAGCCGGATACAAATACGTTCCAGTAAAGCTGGGACGCCAGGGCCACGATGGTCCCGGTCAGAAGACTGCGTTTCCATTCATTCATGCATTTTTCCCCCTTGTTTTTCTCATCCTTCAATGTCATGATACGTTAAGAAAAGTCAAAAGTCAATGAACCCGGCTTAAGAATCTTTTGCGGGAACTGGGAAAAATGTACGAAAATAAAGCCGGAATCTTTATTTTTTTGTTGTAAGAAACGATGGATTCGATTATAATGGAAGCATAAAACGCAATCACTATATCGTGTTTAAGAAAGAGGAGGTTATTGGGACATGAAACCATATCGTGAAATGTCAAAAGAGGAGCTTGCTTCCTTAAAGGAGCAGCTTACTGCTGTTTACAAAGAGTATCAGGGGAAAAATTTAAGCCTTAATATGGCCCGCGGAAAGCCAAGCCCGGACCAGTTAGATCTGTCTCTTCCGATGCTGGATGTTTTAAACAGCAAGAGCGATTTCATGACCGCTGACGGCGATGTGAGAAACTACGGTGTTCTGACCGGTATCCAGGAAGCAAAGGAATTAATGGGCGGAATGATGGACGCTCCTGCTGAGAACGTGATCATGTACGGAAGCGCCAGCCTTACTTTAATGTACGATACCGTATCCCGTTCCTATACCCACGGCGTAATGGGAAATACGCCCTGGTGCAAGCTGGACAAGGTGAAATTCCTCTGCCCGGTTCCCGGCTATGACAGACACTTTGCCATTACCCAGTTCTTCGGCATCGAAATGATCAATATCCCGCTCCATGAGGACGGCCCGGATATGGATCTGGTAGAGCAGTATGTAAACAACGACGAGGCTGTAAAGGGAATCTGGTGCGTACCGCTTTACTCCAACCCGTCCGGCCAGTGCTACTCTGACGAGGTCGTAAAACGCTTTGCAAACTTAAAACCGGCTGCAAAGGATTTCCGTATTTACTGGGATAACGCTTACTGCGTACATCACCTGTATCCGGATCATCCGTGCCACGTTCTGGATATCCTTTCCGAGTGTGAAAAGGCTGGAAACCCGGATATGGTATATAAATTCGGCTCCACCGCAAAGGTCACCTTCCCGGGCGCCGGAATTTCTGCCATCGCTACCTCCAAGGCCAACATCGAGGATATCAAGAAGCAGATGAATAACCAGCTGATCAGCCACGATAAGATCAACCAGCTCCGTCATGTACGTTTCTTCAAGAACTTAGACGGCATCAAGGCCCATATGGCGAAGCACGCCGAGCTCCTTCGTCCCAGATTCGAGGCTGTGGACGAGATCTTAAACAGAGAGCTGGCAGGCCTTGAGATCGGTCAGTGGACCAAGCCCCAGGGCGGATATTTCGTATCCTTTGACGCTTTAGACGGCTGCGCCAAGGCGATCGTTGCAAAGTGTAAAGAGGCAGGCGTTGTGATGACAGGTGCAGGCGCAACCTTCCCGTATGGCAAGGATCCCCACGACTCCAACATCCGTATCGCTCCGTCCTTCCCGTCCTTAGAGGACTTAAAGCTGGCTGCAGAGATATTCTGCGTATGCGTGAAGTTAGTGAGCATCGACAAATTACTGGAGGCGTAAGCGTCAGCACGCTGGATAAAATTTTATATTTTTCTTCTTTTTGGGACTGGGCCTTAGATTTTGGGCCCAGTCCCTTTACTTTTTGGCCGGGCTATAATAAAATGAGGGAAGATTTTTGAAGACAAGATCCAAGATATGGGAGAAGAAAATGAAACATATAAAGAAAGAATCGGATGGAACGGCCGGAAGCCGGAATCATGGGACCGTCCGGGAGGGAGCGGCGTATCTGGTCTTTGGAGTCCTTACGACCCTCATTGACTATGTGATCTCCAACGGCCTGTTTTATCTGGCCCATATGGACCCGGTGCCTGCCCAGTCCATTGCCTGGGCGGCGGCAGTGCTCTTTGCCTTTGTGACCAATAAGTGGTGGGTGTTTGGAAGCCATACCCTGGAGCCCAGGGCCGTATGGGGGGAATTTACCTCCTTCGTCCTGTGCCGGATCGCCACCTTTTTATTTAATCTGGCCGCCATTTTTATCATGGTGGACCTTCTGAAAATGGAATTTTTCATCTGCAAGCTGGCCATTTCCGTGGTGGTGGTGGTTTTAAACTACGTGCTCAGCAAGCTGGTGATCTTTACCCATAAAAATTAACGGACAGAAAAAGGAGTGCCTGGAGTCATGGAACCAAACAGCAGAAAAAGATCGACCCTGATCCGGCCGGGAGACGGGCTGGTCATTGCATTTTTTGTTCCGGTGGTCATTATGATCATCATTTTTATCCAGAGAGGGATCTTCCCCTTTGGCGAGGAGAGCTTTTTACGGACGGACATGTACCATCAGTATGCGCCGTTCTTTTCAGAATTCCAGCATAAGCTGCGGACCGGAGGCAGCCTTCTGTACAGCTGGGATGTGGGGATGGGAGTCAATTTTGCGGCCCTTTATGCCTATTACCTGGCCAGCCCCTTAAACTGGCTGGTGATCCTGTGCCCCAAGGCGTATATCATCGAGTTTATGACCGGCATGATCGTTGTAAAGATCGGTCTTTCGGGCCTGAGCTTCGCCTGGTATCTGAGAAAGCACTGCCATACAGAAACGGCTGCGGTTGGATATTTCGGGATCTTTTATGCCCTTTCCGGCTATATGGCTGCGTACAGCTGGAATATCATGTGGCTGGACTGCATCATCCTGTTCCCGCTGATCGTTCTTGGACTGGAGCGGCTGGTGAAGGACGGGAATGGATTTTTTTACTGCATCACACTGGGGCTTTCCATCCTTTCCAACTATTATATTTCCATCATGACCTGCCTGTTCATGGTGCTGTATTTTATTGCCCTTCTGATCCTGGAGAAGCCAGGGCCCATAAAAAAATACGTGATGGCCTGCGTCCGGTTCGGGCTCTTTTCCCTGATCGCCGGAGGGCTGGCGGCCCTTGTGCTTCTGCCGGAGGTGGCCGTTTTAAAGAGCACGGCTTCGGGAAATATGAATTTTCCAAAGACCCTTACGTCCTATTTCCCGATCTTTGACATGCTGGCCCGCCACATCGGCAATGTGGAGACGGAGACGGGGCTGGACCACTGGCCCAATATTTACTGCGGCGTGGCGGTATTTTTATTCTTCCTGCTGTACCTGGCGTGCAAAAAGATCTCTGCAAAGGAAAAAACCGTTTACTGCGGCCTGCTGCTGATCTTTTTTGCCAGCTTCTCCGTGAACGCCCTGAATTTTATCTGGCACGGGCTCCACTATCCCAACAGCCTCCCCTGCCGCCAGTCGTTTATTTATATTTTCCTCATGCTGTTTGTCTGCTTCCGGGCGTTCCAGTATTTGCGGGATATTCCCAGGCGCCATGTGGCCGCGGCGTTCTGGGGAAGCGTCTGCTTTGTGATCCTGGCGGAAAAGCTGGTGGAGCAGGAGCATTTCCACTTTGCTGTATATTACGTGGCCATCCTCTTCCTGGCGGCCTATACGGGACTCATATATTTATATAAGAAGAGAAGAAGAGAGCTGGCGGCGTTTCTGGCTCTGGCCCTGGTGGCTGTGGAGGCGGCCGTCAATACCACAGTCACCAGCGTCACCACCACCAGCCGGGAGGCTTACACCAGGGATAATAAAGAGGTGCAGGCCCTGATGGAGAAGCTGGAGCCGGCGGAGGACTTTTACCGGGTGGAGAAAAAAACGAGAAAGACAAAAAATGACGGAGCATGGATGAATTTTCCGTCAGTATCCCTGTTTTCGTCCACTGCAAACGCAGATCTGACGAAGTTTTTCAAGCGCATGGGCTGCGAGGCCTCCACCAATGCATACAGCATCACTGGGAGCACCCCCCTGGTGGACAGCCTGCTGTCGGTCCGCTATGCCCTGTATTCGGAATATATTCCAAATACGGATCTGGTCAATTACATCCAGGAGAGCGGAGGGACCTACCTGTATGAGAATCTGTATACCCTGCCTCTGGGCTTTGTCCTTCCTTACGATCTGGCGGACAACTGGCAGTATCAGATGGAGAATCCGGCGGAGGTGCAGAATGATCTGTGCCTGCTTTTGGGAACCGACGATGTCCTGGTGCCGGTGGAGACAGAGGTTTCCGGATCCGGGTGTGCCTTCACCGCGGATATGGCCGGGGAATATTATGTATATATCCAGAATAAAAAGGTAAAGAATGTCAAGGCCTCCCTGCCATCGGGAGAAAAGAATTTCAGCAATGTGGACCGGGGATACCTGCTGGAAATGGGAAATCTTTCTGAGGGGAGCCGGATCACCCTAACACCGGGAGAGTCCGGGGAGACTCTTACGGCAGCTGTTTACCGCTTCTCTCCCAGGGCCATGATCCAGGTTTATGACCGCCTGTCCCAGTCGCCGCTCCACCTGGATGACTGGAGGGACACGAAGCTTGCAGGAACGGTAACTGCTGCGGAATCCGGTGCTTTGTTCCTTTCCATCCCCTATGATGAGGGTTGGACCATCACCATCGACGGTCAGCCGGCGGAGGGGGAAAAGATCCTGGAGGCATTCCTGTCTGTTCCGGTGGAAGCGGGGACCCATGAGATCTCCTTAACCTACATGCCCGGAGGACTTATTCCAGCAGTGGTCATTTCCGGGGCCTCCGCGGCGGTACTGGTCCTTTTATGGATCGTAAAACGCCCCCGTCCAAGCCGGGCCGGGGTATAACTGCCCCGCCGTCCGGATGCCGGTCCATCGAAAAAAACCGCCGCATACCAGATACGCGGCGGTTTTTTTCAGTATTAATATCAATATGGAAAGGGGAAGGAAGGCCCCTGAATCCCGTATTTAATCGTTGGGCTCACAGTTTTCCCAAAGCTCGTTCAGTTCCATGGTCATATTGATCCCTCCTTAGAATCAAGACATTCATTCCTGGGAAGCGGTGGATCCGAAGCCGCGTTCCTGTTGTTTTTTCTCATGGGCATACTATAACACTCCCGGCTTTCGTTGTAAAATGTTTAATTTTTTGATATAATGTTAATAACTATTAACATTTTAGGCAGGGGGAGGCTGTATATGACATTCCTGGAGATCGAAGCATTCTTAAAGATAACAGAAACGGGCAGCTTTTCTGCCGCCGCCGAGGCCCTTTACGTGACCCAGCCGGCTCTGGGGCGCAGGATCCGCGCCATGGAGGAGGAGCTGGGATATCCTCTTTTTGTCCGCGGGAAGGGCCTCAGAAAGGTGGAGCTGACCCGCCAGGGCCACGCCTTCATCGGGATCGCCCACCGGTGGCAGGCCCTGTGGAACGAGACCCGGGAGGCGGCGCTTTTAGCGCCGTCCAGAAACTTTTAGGTGTCTAGCGTGGGGAGCCTGCTGGCGTTCATGCTTCCCACCGTGTTCCGCACCTTTATGAAGGAGAATCCGGAATGCAGCCTCCACGTATCGACCCTTCACTCCAGCGAGGCTTATTCCTATGTGGGCAACCGGTCCGTGGACATAGCCTTTATCACAGATCCCATTTATTCTTCTTCAGTCGGAACCCATATCCTTTTTAAGGAGAAGCTCTGCCTGGTGGCGGGAAAGGAGCTGAACCTGCCGGAGCATGTGAGGATCCGGGAGCTGGATCCTCAGCTGGAGATCCGTACCATGTGGGACCGGAATTTTGAAGCCTGGCACAGCTATTTTTTTGGAGATAAAGCCATTCCCAGGATGTATCTGGACGAGATGGGATTTCTTCAGTACTTTACCCAGAGCGGAGATAACTGGGCGTTTCTTCCCATCTCCATCGCCAGAACGGTCTTAAGGGATGCGCCGGTGTCCATCCATACCCTGGATGTGGAGCCTCCAAGCCGGACCCTTTATTACCTGGACCGGCTGGATGACCGCTCCCCGTACCAGGAGCACCTTTTAAGGCTCTGCAGACAGAAGCTGTCCCAGGAGGAGGGGATCCGGGTGGAGGAGGAATAAAAAAGAAAGACGGAGCAGAAAAAAATGGCCGCCCTGGAAGCTGGAACAGCTCCCGGGACGGCCACTGAAATTTTATGAGGTTCAGGATGGATGCAGCGTTTCTGGTCCTTACCGTTTATTGCTGCGTCTCCAGATGTGCATTTTTTCCGCTTCGGCAATGAGCTCGTCGCGGAACTGGGGATGGGCGATGGAGATGATGGCCTCAGCCCTCTGCCAGGTGGACAGGCCCTTTAAGTTCACCATGCCGTACTCCGTTACCAGGTGATGGGTATTGGCACGGGTGTCTGTAACGATGGAGCCCGGATTTAAGGTGGGAAGGATCCTGGATTTTAACTGGCCGTCTTTTGTCTTAAAGGTGGAGGAGCAGCAGATGAAGCTCTTTCCGCCCTTGGAAAGGTATGCGCCCAGAACGAAATCCAGCTGTCCGCCGGCGCCGCTGATGTGCTTGATCCCTGCGGATTCGGCATTTACCTGTCCGAACAGGTCCAGGTCCACGGCATTGTTGATGGACATGAAGTTATCCAGGGCAGAGATGGTGCGGATGTCGTTGGTGTAGCTTACGGGAGCAGACATACATTCCGGATTCCGGTTCAGATAGTCGTACAGCTTTTTCGTACCTGCGCCGAAGCCGTAGACCTGGCGGCCTTTATCGATATTTTTCTTTGCGCCGGTGATCTTTCCGGCCATGGCGATATCGACGAAAGCATCCACATACATTTCTGTATGGACGCCCAGGTCCTTTAAGTCAGATTTTGCGATCAGGGAGCCAACGGCGTTGGGCATTCCGCCGATGCCTAACTGTAAGCAGGCACCGTCGGGGATCTCGTTTACGATCAGCTTTGCCACGGCCTCGTCCACCTCTGTGGCGGGGGCTCCGGCCATTTCCGGGATAGAAGGATTATCGCCCTCTACGATCATATCTACTTTGGAGATGTGGATGCCTTCTTCAGTTCCGCCGTAGCAGACCGGCATATTTTCATTGACCTCCACGATCACGGTCCTGGAAGTCTCGCAGACAGCAGCCAGGTGGGATGCGTTGGGGCCGAAGTTAAAGAAGCCGTGCTCGTCCATGGGGGCTGCCTGGAAGATGGCCACATCCGGACGGTTTTCTTCGGACATATCCCGGTAGAAGCGGGGTAGCTCCGAATAGCGCATGGGGCCGTAGAAGGCAAAGCCCTGGGCAATGGCTTTTCTCTCGATGCCGCTCATATGCCAGGAGTTCCAGGTGAAGTGGTCAGCCGGGTTTTCGATTTTGAAGATCTCGGGGACCCACATGAGGATGCCGCCGCGGAAGTTGACGTTATAAAGCTCCGGAAGCCTTTTGGCGATCTCCGCATCCACAGCCACCGGAGTGCTGGTAGTCCAGGCGTAATCGACCCAGTCGCCGGATTTTACGGTTTTTGCCGCTTCGCTGGCGGACACAAGCTTGTCCTGATACATTTTTCTGATATCCATGGTTTAGGACCTCATTTCTAAGATATTCTTTCACTGTCCGGAGCCAGAAACCCGGGCAGAATTTTTATTCATTTTTCATTTTAGCATTTTCTAAATGGACGGTCAATAATTTCACGAAATTATAAAAAAAGAAGGCTGAATGTTTATAAAAAATACATGAAAAACCATGCTTGTTATTTGACAGGCCAATTATTTGGTGATATGATTATGATACATCATATTGTCGGAGGATACGGGCTTTTTCCGACCTCCGGCGATGGTATAATGAGGAGGAAAATCATATGGCAAAGAAAATCGTACTGGCAGGTGCATGCCGTACAGCCATCGGCACAATGGGAGGCGCTTTAAGCACCGTACCGGCGGCTGATCTGGGCGCGGTTGTGATCAGGGAGGCCTTAAAGAGAGCCGGTGTGGCTCCCGACCAGGTGGACCAGGTCTACATGGGCTGTGTGATCCAGGCCGGACAGGGACAGAACGTGGCCCGTCAGGCTTCCATCAATGCAGGACTTCCCATCGAGGTTCCGGCAGTTACCATTAACGTGGTATGCGGCTCTGGCTTACAGAGCGTCAACATGGCAGCCCAGATGATCGAGGCAGGCGATGCAGATATCGTCGTTGCCGGCGGCTGCGAGAACATGTCCCTGGCTCCCTATGCGATGATGAAGGGCCGCTACGGCTACCGCATGGGCAATGCCGAGCTGGTGGATACGATGGTGAACGACGCGTTATGGGATGCGTTCAACCACTACCACATGGGAATCACTGCCGAAAATATCTGCGACCAGTGGGGACTCACAAGAGAAGAACTGGACAAGTTCGCTATGGTGAGCCAGAACAAGTGCGAGGCTGCCCAGAAGGCAGGCGCATTTAAGGATGAGATCGTTCCGGTGGAGGTAAAAACAAAGAAAACCACCATCCTTGTAGATACGGACGAGGGCCCCAGAGCCGGCTCCAATATGGAGGCTCTTGGAAAGCTGCGTCCGGCGTTTAAGAAAGACGGTATGGTGACCGCAGGCAACGCCTCCGGCATCAACGACGGTGCAGCAGCTGTTGTAGTGATGAGCGAAGAGAAGGCGAAGGAGCTGGGCGTTACTCCCATGGCCACATGGGTAGCCGGAGCCCTTGCAGGCGTTGAGCCCCGTATCATGGGCATCGGTCCCGTGGCTGCCACGAAGAAGGTAATGGCAAAGGCTGGAATGGAGATCGGCGATTTTGACGTGATCGAGGCCAACGAGGCATTTGCCGCCCAGTCTGTGGCAGTAGGAAAAGAGCTTGGTTTTGATCTGGAAAAATTAAATCCCAACGGCGGAGCCATCGCCCTGGGCCATCCGGTGGGAGCGTCCGGCTGCCGTATCCTGGTGACCCTGCTCCACGAAATGCAGAAGATGGATGCAAAGACAGGTCTTGCAACGCTCTGCATCGGCGGCGGCATGGGCTGCGCCACCATCGTAAAGAGGGATTGATCTTAAACTGAGCAGGAGGCGACCGGAATGAGCTTTGTTACATACGAGCAGGACGGATATGTTGGCGTGATCACCATCAACCGCCCGGAAGCTTTGAATGCGTTAAATGTCCAGGTATTAAAGGACCTGGATGCTGTGATCGACAATATCGACCTGGATGAGACAAGGGCCGTCATCGTGACCGGAGCCGGGGAGAAGGCCTTTGTGGCCGGAGCCGACATTGCGGCCATGAGCACCATGACCGTAAAGGAAGGCCGTGAATTCGGAAAATTCGGAAACGATATCTTCAGGAAACTGGAAACGCTTCCGATCCCCACCATTGCGGCTGTCAATGGATTTGCCCTTGGCGGCGGCAACGAGCTGGCCATGAGCTGTGATATCCGCTACTGCTCCGACAATGCAGTGTTCGGGCAGCCGGAGGTGGGCCTGGGGATCACCCCGGGCTTTGGAGGGACCCAGCGCCTTGTGAGAGTCGTTGGGACCGGAAAGGCAAAAGAAATGGTATTCACCGGCCAGAACATCAAAGCCGATGAAGCATACCGGATCGGCCTGGTAAACGGCGTATACCCCAGAGAGGAGCTGATGCCGGCAGTCATGAAGCTGGCACAGAAGATCGCGTCCAACGCGCCCATCGCCGTGAGAAACAGCAAGCGTGCGGTAACGGACGGGTTCCTCTCGGATCTGGACCATGCCATCGCCATAGAGGAGCAGTATTTCTCCGAGTGCTTCGAGACAGAGGACCAGAGAGAGGGAATGAAGGCTTTTCTTGAAAAACGGAAGGTTGAAAAATTCAACAACCGGTAATGGCGGGGGAGCTCCCCCATAAACGTAAGGAGGCAGAATCATGAAGGTTGGTGTGATTGGAGCCGGAACCATGGGTTCCGGGATCGCACAGGCATTTGCCCAGACAGAGGGCTATGAAGTAATGCTTTGCGATATCAATGAGACGTTTGCTGCAAATGGTAAAAATAAAATTGCAAAAGGGTTTGAAAAAAGGATCGCCAAGGGGAAGATGACCCAGGAGGACGCAGATAAGATCCTTGCAAAGATCACCACAGGTGTGAAGGATATCTGCGGAGACTGTGATCTGATCGTGGAGGCTGCCATTGAAAATATGGAGATCAAGAAGCAGACCTTCAGAGAGCTGGACGCGATCTGCAAGCCGGAGTGTATCTTCGCTACCAATACCTCTTCCCTGTCCATCACAGAGATCGGAGCAGGCATTAACCGCCATGTGGTGGGAATGCATTTCTTTAATCCGGCTCCGGTGATGAAGCTGGTGGAGGTCATCGCGGGACTGAATACGGCTCCCGAAGCGGTTGAGACGGTAAAGAAGATCTCTGAGGAGATCGGAAAAACGCCGGTACAGGTGGAGGAGGCCGCCGGTTTCGTCGTAAACCGGATCCTGATCCCAATGATCAATGAGGCCATCGGTATTTACGCCGAAGGCGTTGCGTCTGTGGAAGGCATCGATACAGCCATGAAGCTGGGCGCAAACCATCCCATGGGCCCCCTGGCCCTGGGCGACCTGATCGGCCTGGACGTGGTCCTGGCTATCATGAACGTTCTGGAAACAGAAACAGGAGATCCCAAATACCGTCCCCATCCGCTTCTTAAGAAGATGGTGCGCGGAGGCCTTCTGGGACAGAAGACCGGCAAGGGATTTTATGACTATTCCCGCTAGGAATTACCGGGAAGGAAAACGGGTCCAGCCCGCGGGGATTCCCACGGGCCGGACTGTATGTCTGGGAACATAGAGAGGATGCCGCATCCACATTCTCTTATGTTATATATGATACAATTCACAAGGAGGAACTAAAAACATGGATTTTACATTAAGTAAAGAGCATGAGATGGCGAGAACATTATTCCATGATTTCGCTGAAAAAGAAGTTAAGCCTCTCGCTCAGGAAGTTGACGAGACAGAGCATTTCCCGAGAGAGACCGTTGAAAAAATGGCTAAGAACGGTTTCCTGGGAATTCCGGTTCCGAAGGAATACGGCGGACAGGGCTGCGACCCGCTCTGCTATGCAATGTGCGTAGAGGAGCTGTCCAAGGTATGCGGTACCACAGGCGTTATCGTTTCCGCACATACCTCTCTTTGCTGTGATCCGATCCAGACCTACGGTACAGAAGAGCAGAAGCAGAAATATCTGGTTCCGCTGGCAAAGGGCGAGAAGTTAGGCGCATTCGGCTTAACTGAGCCGGGCGCTGGTACAGACGCCCAGGGCCAGCAGACAAAGGCTGTTCTGGACGGCGACGAGTGGGTATTAAACGGCTCCAAGATCTTTATCACAAACGGTAAAGAGGCTGACGTTTATGTGATCATCGCCGTTACAGGCATGGTTGAGAAGAGAGGCAGAATGCAGAAGGAGATCTCCGCATTCCTGGTGGAAAAAGGAACTCCGGGCTTCAGCTTCGGTACAAAAGAGAAGAAGATGGGTATCAGAGGATCCGCTACATACGAGCTGATCTTTACAGACTGCCGCATTCCGAAGGAAAACATGTTAGGAAAGCAGGGCGAGGGCTTCAAGATCGCCATGCATACTCTTGACGGCGGACGTATCGGTATTGCTGCCCAGGCTCTTGGCCTTGCAGAGGGCGCTCTGGAGAGAACCATCGAGTATGTAAAGGAAAGAAAGCAGTTCGGCCGCGCGATCGGTCAGTTCCAGAATACACAGTTCCAGCTTGCTGATATGGCGACAAAGGTACAGGCCGCACAGTACATGGTATACCGCGCAGCCGTTGCAAAGGCAACACAGAAGACATATTCTGTTGAAGCAGCTATGGCAAAACTGTATGCAGCAGAGGTTGCTATGGAAGTAACAACCAAGGCTGTCCAGCTCCACGGTGGTTATGGCTACATCAGAGAGTACGACGTAGAGCGCATGATGCGCGATGCGAAGATCACAGAGATCTATGAGGGTACCAGCGAAGTTCAGAGAATGGTAATCTCCAGCGCTCTGTTAAAATAAGATCTGACAGCACGGAAAAAACCGGAAAATAAACGAATAATTAAGGAGTGAAATACAGTGAAAGTAGTTGTTTGTATTAAACAGGTGCCGGATACTAAGGGCGGCGTAAAGTTTAAACCAGATGGAACTCTTGACAGAGCAGCAATGCTCACAATCATGAACCCGGATGATAAGGCAGGTCTGGAGGCAGCTCTCCGCTTAAAGGACCAGTATGGTGCAGAGGTTACAGTTGTTACCATGGGTCTTCCGAAGGCTGAGGAGGTTCTTCGTGAGGCTATGGCTATGGGCGCTGATAACGGTATCCTCGTTACAGACCGTGTGCTCGGCGGTGCAGACACATGGGCCACATCCCAGACTCTGGCAGGCGCTTTAAGAAACCTGGATTACGATCTGATCATCACGGGCCGTCAGGCGATCGATGGAGATACCGCACAGGTTGGACCGCAGATCTCCGAGCATCTTGGGATCCCGGTAATCAGCTATGCACAGGAGATCCAGATCGACGGCGATTCTGTGATCGTAAAACGTCAGTATGATGACAGATATCATATGTTAAAAGCAAAGATGCCGTGTCTGATCACAGCACTTTCTGAATTAAATGAGCCGCGTTACATGACTCCGGGCGGAATCTTTGACGCATATAAGAAGGACATCACTGTATGGGGCAGAAACGACTTAAAGGACGTTCTGGACTCCAACCTGGGTCTGAAGGGATCCCCGACTCAGATCGCAAAGGCATCTGACAAGGTAAGAAAGGGCGCCGGTGAAAAGGTCGTTCTGGATCCGACAGCTTCTGTAAATTATATTGTGGACAAACTTACAGAGAAGCACGTGCTGTAAGATACAGCTACGTCAAAAAGCGAATTCATAGAATAAAGAAAGTGGTGAACAGTAATGAACTTGGAAGAATATAAGGGTGTATATGTCTTTGCGCAGCAGGTTGATAACGAAGTGAGCAGCATCGCTTTGGAGCTGATCGGCAAAGGTAAAGACTTAGCAAAAGATTTAAATACTACTGTAACAGCAGTTTTAGTAGGTTCCAACGTAATGGGACTGACTGAGATCCTTGGCGAGTACGGCGCTGACAGAGTCATCGTTGTAGATGATCCGGAATTAAAAGAGTACAGAACTGAGCCCTATACCCATGCTCTGGCATCTGTGATCGAGAAGTACAAACCGGACGTATTCCTGATCGGCGCAACAGCCATCGGCCGTGACCTTGGTCCCCGTGTCTGCGCACGCATCCATACAGGTCTGACCGCTGACTGTACACAGCTGGATATCGGCGATTTCCCGCTGGTTCCCACACCGGGCAAGGAGCAGAAGCACAACCAGCTTCTCATGACCCGTCCGGCATTCGGCGGAAACACCATCGCAACCATCGCCTGCCCGGAATTCCGTCCGCAGATGGCAACCGTTCGTCCCGGCGTTATGCAGAAGCTTCCGCGTGAGGCTGGAAGAAAGGCCGAGATCGAAGAGTTCAATCCCGGATTTGTTCCCAACGAGAAATACGTTGAGATCATGGAAGTCGTTAAGGCTGTTTCCAACGTTGCCGATATCATGGATGCAAAGATCCTTGTTTCCGGCGGCCGCGGCGTAGGAAGCCCGGAGAACTTCAAGATCCTCGACGAGCTGGCTGAGGCCATCGGCGGCACCGTAAGCTGCTCCCGTGCAGTTGTAGATGCTGGCTGGATGCCGAAGGATCTTCAGGTTGGACAGACTGGTAAGACTGTTCGTCCCCATGTTTACTTTGCCATCGGTATCTCCGGAGCCATCCAGCACGTGGCTGGTATGGAAGAGTCCGACATCATCATTGCCATCAACAAAGATGAGTCTGCTCCGATCTTCGACGTTGCCGATTACGGCGTAGTAGGCGACCTGAACAAGATCGTTCCGGTTCTTACCCAGAAGATCAAAGAAGCAAAAGCAGCAGCTGGCAAATAAGAGCGAAGCTGAAACATAAAATCTGATCAGAATAAACAACCACATGTGGAACGGAAGTACAATCATTAGAACGGGAATACATAAAATAGGACGGAAAGACATTTAGCAGAACGGAAGAACAGAAGAGAGGACGGAAGGACACTTAGCAGAACGGAAAAACACAGAAGAGAACGGAAGAACAACCTTTAGAACGGTATGACCATAAGAAGCCTGACCGTGTCCAGTGAACTGGCCGGGAGGGCTTCTTTTTTGTGCAGATTTTTTAGGAATTGAGCTTTCAGATAAAGTGGATGGATCTCCATATACCGGGCAGGTGAGGGATATCCCAAAGGATTGTTTGTAAAAAACTGGGGTTCTGGCGGGCATGAAGAAGGCGAGGAGACGGGGAAAAGAAAGGGGGAAAATAATTGAAACTATTTTTCAGATGGAATATACTATAATATAGATAACGAGCAGCGGATCTCAATATATAGAACCTCATTTGCAGCGGCCAGATACTAAAAATGGGGAAGTTTACAAAGGTGAATTTCAATCTTGTGTATAGAGGGGTAAATGCCAGAGGTGGAGTTGATGGGGTATTGACTGTTTTCGACAGTTGATGCACAAAAGATAAGAAAGGCAGGAGAAAATGGGCATTCATGTAGCACCGCCAATTATCAAGAACATAAAAGACAGCCGGGATGCTTTGGATTTCTTTGAAATGGTGTCCTTGCCTGCCGAAGATGAGAGAACGCAGGAAATCATTAGGAGCTTTCCAACGGTGTATATTCATAACTGGGAAGAAGATGGCGAATATGAAGTTTATGTCGGTGAATCAAATGATATTTTTAAAAGAACGCGCCAACACTATGACCTGTCATTTGACAGATCAAGATGGCAGAGCAGGCTGGCGGAAAAAAACGCCAGTTTGTTTATCATTGGACATGAACATTTTAATAAATCATTAACGCTTGATATAGAAAACCGTTTAATGCATTATATGATGAGCGTTGAATGTGTAAAACATTTACATAATCTGCGTGATAATCCACAGGCAAGCTATTATCCAATGGAAGAACTGGATGAAATCTTTGGTAAGATATGGAAAGGGCTGCGCAAGGAAAACGGAATCCTGTTTCCAGCAGAAAGTGCAATAAAAGATTCCGCAATATATAAGGCTTCGCCGCTCCATAAGCTTACAAAAGACCAGGAAAGAGCGAAAGACCTGATCATCGAGAAGGTTGCAAAAGCACGAAAGAGTGGAGAAGCAAAGCAGCTTATTTTTATTGACGGAGAAGCTGGTACTGGAAAGACGGTTCTCAACAGCAGTACCTTTTATGAATTGTATTGTATGGCAGAAGAAAATAATAAGGATCTGAACTGCCAGCTTCTGGTTAACCACGATGAGCAGATTACGGTGTACGAGCAGATAGCAGAAAAATTGGGTTTGACTGGAAAGTATGGAAAGGTCGTGAGTAAACCTACTGCATTTATTAACAGTCATTCTGAGGACGAGCCTGTGGATGTAGCATTTGTAGATGAAGCGCATTTGCTGCTTACACAAGGAAAGCAATCATATAGAGGGAAAAATCAGCTAAAAGATATTATCGACAGAGCACGGGTGACGATCGTAATGTTTGATGAAAACCAAATCCTTACAGCAGAGCAGTTTTGGGAAGCGCAGATCCTTGAAGGGTTTCGAAACCAGGCAAAACGATCGGGCAATCACATCGTGCTGGATAAGCAGCTTCGTATGCAGGTCGATGAAGAAACCATGGACTGGATCGATGCTTTTACAAAGAGAAGAGAATTGAAGAAGATCCCAAGGATAATAGGCGGATATAGCATCAAAATTTTTGATGAACCAGAATTGCTCGATCTGGAGATCCAGAAAAGGGCTAAAGAGAGTGATTCTATGCTGTCAAGGATCATAGCAACGTATGATTGGGAATATAGTTCCGGCCGTAAGCCAGAAGACCGGCTAATGAAATATTGGGAGGTGTTCATAGGAAACTGGCATAAACCATGGAACAGGGAATTAGAGGCGGATCTTTCGAGACAGGAAAAAGAAGATTAAAAGGACTGTCATGGGCTGAACAGCCGCAGACCATCAATGAGGTAGGTTCTACATTTACGATCCAGGGATTTGATCTAAACTATGCGGGCGTGATCCTGGGGCCTTCTGTGAAATACAGGGATGGGAAAATAATATTCGATCCGTCTGCCAGCCGCAATGAAAAAGCGGTTCGGAACAGAACTTTATCGGACGGGACGAAACAGAAATTTGGCGAAATATTGATCCAGCATGAAGTGAGGGTGCTCATGACACGGGGAGTAAATGGGCTGTACATATATGCGTGTGATCCAGAGCTTCGGGCGGCACTGCTCAGAGCAGAGAGGGAAAGGGAGTAATTATGAAACAGGAAACCATAGACAGAATCAGAAAGTTTACAGAGGACCGCGACTGGGATCAGTTTCATTCACCAGCGAACCTTGCAAAATCGATCGTTATCGAGGCGGCGGAATTGCTGGAGTGCTTTCAATGGTCGGATGGAGAATATGATCTTCAGCATGTCAAGGAAGAGGTTGCAGACGTTATGGTATACAGTCAGAATTTACTGGATAAATTGGGATTAGATGCAGACGAGATCGTGAATATGAAAATGACGATGAATGAGGCTAAATACCCGGTTGAGAAGGCAAAGGGGAAGGCAGATAAGTATGACCGGTTGTAGGGATAGAAGGTGATATTTATTTGTAATGGCATGATATCAGCCGATCCTAGAAAATATCTTTAAAATCAAAGATTTTCTGCACTCAACCACCCTTAGGTACGCCATTTTGTATGCCAAATTTTTTGAAACTCCGATATGAAAAATGCACATCTTGAACCGATTCCCGCTGTGAAAATATAAAAATCACGGAGGAAACTATGATGAAGAAGCAGAAAGACTGTATGCCTGTGAGATACTGTTTCATCCCGGTAATCGAATTCCAGTCAGTGGAAGATAAATTTTTGAATAAGTACGGCAGAATGCGCAGAGAATTTCTGGAGGAACAGAATCCAATGTTTTTTGATGATCGGGTGCTGACGGAGCAGCTGTTTCCACATTTGTATGAAGTGCGGGAAATTGCGGAGAAGAGAGTAGAAGTCATCATGGCAGGACTGTTGGAAAAGAATCCGGCACCGGATAGGGGAATGGATGCTATGGATTGGATAAGACACATGAATGTGCTGAGAGAAATGGAGGAAGATCTGGTGGTTAGGGAAGTGATTTATAGCGGATAAATCTGATGCTGAGCCGGCTGAATAAGCTGGCTCTGTGCAGTAAAAATGGGAAAACAGATTTTGACAGATAAAATCAGCGATAAAACAAAGAAAAACCTGTAAATAAAACAAAAATATGGTTTGCAAACGATATTTTGGGATATAATATAGGTGAATAAGCAAATTACGAGGTGCTGTATGCTGATATATTATCGTTTTAATAATTTCTGTTCATTTAATTGTGAAAGCGAATTTTCCATGAGCGCACCAGCCGGAAAAGTGAAAAAACGTTTTCCGGACAACTATGTGGAAACTGCAGAAGGATTTGATTTGCTGAAATCTGCGGTAATCGTTGGGGAGAATGCTGGTGGTAAATCCAACTTTATCAATAGCTTAAAATATTTGAAATTGTTGTTTATAACCAACAGTCAGGTAAAGTCTGTTCGCCCGTATGTAAATGCGGCAAGTTTAATGGAGGAACAGAATCCTGTCCAGAAGTTTGAACTGTGTTTTAGAGCCGAGAATGGGAAGGTCTATGTGTATCATCTTCATCTGAATGAATCTGGTATTGTATATGAAGAATTACAGACCTTGAAGAAAAGAAATGCGGTAGCATCCAGCTTGTTCAAAACGGAGAAGCAGGAAGGTGGTTCTTGGATTGCCAGCGCAAAAGAAGCAAGCGGATTGAGTAAGCGAATGGATAAATTCCTTACGGGAAACAGCATTGGTCTTTTAGTATCTAAGTTTGCACTGCTTGGTGATGAGGATGCAAGGGCAGTTGTAGAATGGATGACAGAAAGGTTGTATCCAGAGTCATTGACACCTGATATGGCAGATGATGTAATCAAGCAAGATGCCGATATGCGTATTCTTGAAGATGAGAGATATTTGGAAATCTTCCGGATGGTAGACTATAGTATCTGTGGTATCGAGCTTGATAAGGAAAAACCATACAGTAAGACAATCATTATCCGCAAGGACGAAAATAGCAATCTTTTCAGAAGAGAGCTGCAGATGGACTCCACAGGTGTGCGAGAGTTCTTTGCATGGGCGGTACACATTTTCCGTGTGGTATATGAGAATAAGATTGTATTTGCAGATGAAATGGATCGAGTGCTGAATCCGATTCTCTCTGACCGAGTGATTGCATTTGTGAACGGAGCAGAGCATAATGGCCAGTTTATCTTCTCTACCCACAATGTACTGCATCTGGATTTAAAGACTTACATGAAAGAGCAGATTTATTTTGTTACAAAAAACAGAGAGCAGCTGACTTCGGAAATGTATTCTTTGTCTGATTTTCCAGAAGTTCGTTATGAAACGACTAAGATTTACGAGTTTTATATGAAAGGTATTCTGGGAGGTACAGCATCCCCGTAGACCGGAACATAAATTACAGAAACGATTTGTTGTATTCTGTGAAGGCGATACAGAGTACAACTATATCGATAAAATGAGAAAACGCCAGGATGTGCAGATTGCGTTGAAGCCAATCAATATGCATGGTGGCGGTTACAGTAACTTCTTAAAAAAATAAAGACAGAGTCTCAGACAAACTGTTTGGCAAAATTCATCATCGTGGATGTCGATCGTCTGATGAAGCATCCAGGCGAAAAGGACAGTTTTTTGCAGCTGGCAGAGTATTGCAGGTTACAGAATAAAAAAGGAACAAATCCTCATTTCCTAATTGTGAATAATCCGGATTTTGAGTATGTCGCTTGTTTGCATGTGCCAGAGTACAAGGGACAGGAAGTAACGAGATTCCTGCAGACCGTTCTGGGATTTCAGTCTTTGGAACAGTTTAAGAAGAACACGGAGGTGTATGAGTGCCTGAATAATGGCGAACGTTCTTATCAAGTCTTGATTCAGAAGATTCAAGGCAAAGATAAGTTCGTACAGAATACATATTCTGTGAAGAAAAAGAATTTTGAAATTGCTATCAGTCGAACAGATGTGAAATGGGAACTGCTTGACCGTAAAGGCAGCAACATGGAAGAATTTTTCGATGTGATAGATTGGTAAAGTCTCATTTATGACAAAAACAGACCTAATCAAGCTTATTATGCTTAAATCGATCAGGCTTCCGGCGGAGTGTTACGATAAGCACTCCGCCATTTTAATATTTAACGAGGATGAATATTATATGATAATACCTTTTTTAGGCATTAGAGAGGTGGTCTGTGTTGAAAATAGTAGAATCCAGTCGTATAATTAAAACATATACGATTGGAGGGCGAAAAATGGATAGAATAACACAAAGTATGGTGGAATCTTTTTCAGATAACCAAAATCTGGGAATTACAGATTCAGCGTTGCTGTTTGAATATTTTGTAAATTATTGTACTGTAAACAATATTTATGGTTCAAACAGTTTCGATTTAGAGGAAGTTACTACGGGAAAGCCTACACAGGGAATAGATGGTATTGCGATTGTTGTAAATCAAAAGCTGATTAATACAACGGATGATATAGATTTGTTGATTTCTTTGAATTAAACAATATCTGTGAAATTTATTTTGATTCAAACGAAAACATCAGAAGCATTTAGTAATTCTGAAATAAGTAATTTATTTACGTATTCAAAGTTATTTTTTAGTGATGATACCTCCATTTTCAAAACACCAGAGATGCAAAAATTTATTGAATTGAAAGATTATATTTTTAGTAAAGGTGATAAATTGAAAAAGAATCCTGAACTTATTCTTTATTACGTTACTCTTGGGACTTGGGTGGACGATGAGAATCTTAAGATGACAATTGAAGTGGGAAAAGAAGCGCTTAAATCGACAAATTTGTTTTCGAATATTATTTTTAATCCGTGTGGTTCTGCTGAAATTCAGGATTTATACAGAAAAACAAAAGCTAAACTTACAGCTACCTTTAAATTTGAAAAAAGAGTGACTATGTATTCGATTAGTGATGAGGAAGTTGGTTATAGTGGCGTGTTACCTTTTAGAGAATTTAAGAAAATAATTCTTGAAGATTCTGGTGCTACTAAGCCGGTATTTGAGGACAATATTCTAAAACATTTACTGGACCAGAAGCGTTGGTATATGAAAGAAGAACTGGTCAGCACAGAGGAAGTGATATTCCTAAAAATAGAATTATATCAATATCTACTCAAATAAAAACTATGGCAGCAATGTTTTTGGATGAACCAAGTGCAGTTTCAGGACAATATGGTACTGTTGCTAAGAGAATTGGAAACAAAATTTTTAGAACTTCGGATAAATTGATAATGTATTATGTAAGTGCTTTAGCTTTATATAAAATAGAAAATTTGTTTAGAAGTAATAAGATAGAAAAACAATATCGTAGAAGTCGCTATCATGCTATGATGCTATTTAGAATGGTTGTTTCCAAAGAAGAAATGCCTCGTTTTAATCAAAAAAGATGGAAGGCTATTGCCAGAAACTTTTGGAAGTTTTGCAGGATGATATAAAGTGTGAGAAAATTTTTAAGGGTATTGTAGACTTTATTGTATCAAAGGGAGATGAAATTGATATATCAAATAGAAAATGCTTTGAAAGAAAAGAAACAACATCATTTTTAGAGGCTCAAAAAAGTGAATTAGTAACATATTTACAGCAGACAGGTGCATTAAAGTAAATATCAAAGGAAGAAGTCCCTGTTACCAGAATACATGCCCATGGTAAACAGGGACTCGCTTTATTTCGTACCTTTTTTACGATTTGGCATAGCCTTTAATAGTGTGGATCTTTTAAACACATCCTTCATAACCTTATGCTCATCCACAGACAGTTGCTCAAACGGAATCTGCATTTCATCGCAGAAAAACCTCCAAAATTCCTCAATTGGATTACTCTTGAATTTGAGGGTCTGCAAGAAGCGTTGAACCTTTTTATCATTGGACACAGATCTTTCGATTGGAGCAGATTCAGCAGCGTGTTCATGTGCCTCACGGATCGTGCGGATAATATTATCCCAGTCACTGTGAATGGTGTGGAAAAAATATTCCTCCTCTTGGATATGAGAGCTTTCGAGGACTTTTAAGTAAAGGTCATTGGAAACCGGATTTTTCTGCTGAATAATCTGGAGACGGACAGCATCTAGCCAGTCATTCATATTTTTAATTTGCATGGTGGCGATACCATCAACATAAATTTCAGTATCCGTCATCAATTTTATGAAATCCGGATGTTTGATGATTTCGCAAAGAAGACGATTGTTAAATCGATCGCTTTTCAAAAGTTCAATGGTTTCATCATCTAAAAATAGAGTGTCTATTTCTGTTTGGGAGGATTCTTTTGCTTCGGTATTTCCGACAAGCCATTCCAGAGAGACGCCGTAATAGTCCGCCAGTTTGTTCAGTATGGCAATATTATATTCCTTGTTCTCTTTGTTTTCATATTTACTTAATGTGGGTCCTGTTATTCCATCGGCAGAGGCGACGACGTCTTGAGTCAGATCCCGTTCTTTTCTTAAATCCTCTAATTTTTCTTGTATTGATAATTGATTTTTCATAGGCATCCTCCTTGGATTGATTTTATCATATTTCGAAAAAATATTACACTATGCTTCGGATTTTCCAGATGGAAAAACGGGGCTTTTTTTGTGTTTTTTTCGACCATGGAAAGTTTTCTGGAAATCGAAAATTTTGCTGTATGATAAAGCCAGTTCAGAGATGAATGAAAAAACTGAATGACCGTCTAAGATGTGATAAACCGCCATGATCATAAGGGAGCGCTTTCGTAAGGAAGACTGGACAGCACCGCAAAGGGGATATGCCTCCAAGGAAACATTAAGGGTAGAACGGCAACAAAATTTGATGATAAAGGAGAAAATGAAAAAGTGAGATTGTCGAAGTATGAGAAAGAAACAATTATTTTAACGAGTGAAGGCGATGAAACGATTAACATTTATACCTTCAATGCGGTTTTGAAACGGAGACTTGCGGAGTATGCCCAAAAGTATCCGGAACTTGCAAAGTTGGAACGCTGTTCGGTGGAGGGAAGTGTGAGTTATGTTTTGGAAAAATCCAGAGTATCCATTCGTTTGCTGCCGCCGTACAGTGAGGAGAGAAAGAAGGCAGCCCATGAACTGGGAAAGAAATATGGTATAAACAGCAATAGAAGAAACAGATAGCTACAAATATTTGGTGTCGGTTTACAGGTTGTTTCCACTAAAAATGTCAGTTCCAGAGCTGGTATTTTAGATGTATTCATACGATGACAGAGGAATGTATCGGATGTAAATCGAGTTATCAAATAGTGCAGTTTGGGGCAGAAAAGCAGGAAATATACGGGAGGTACAATGGGAAATGTATATGGTTATGTTCGGGTCAGCAGTAAAGACCAGAATGAAGACAGACAGCTTATTGCATTACAGGAGATGGCGATTCCTGAGAAAAACATCTTTGTAGATAAGCAGTCAGGAAAAGATTTTAAGCGTCCGATGTATAAG
>ENA-ORMO01000172-ORMO01000172.1-human-gut-metagenome-genome-assembly--contig:-NODE-172-length-94959-cov-9.191794_pt1 | contig 94959 bp, 114 predicted proteins | sample MGYA00242106_ERZ509001 | MGnify/ENA primary metagenome ERZ509001 (study PRJEB26280, sample SAMEA2338736) | human gut metagenome | biome: human gut; feature: human-associated habitat; material: faeces...
CGTCAAAGACGCATTCTGATAACAAGTTTGCGAAGCAAATCTTGCAAGCGTCGTTTACGACGCTTTTTTATGTGATATAGAATTTTATCGAAATTTCCTATCGCATGAAAATAGTTTAACATAAATACTGCATTAATAGTGTACTTTTATAAATATTTAATAAAAAGAGAGTAAAATTTCTTTGCAAAATGCGGTATATACAGTATAATCATTGATGTTGTAATTAATAAAGTTCTTAAAAGGATGGTAACATACAGATGTTTAGTATAAATGGAAAATTTTTTAAGGCATTGACAAAAGCGGGGGATTTTTTGATTTTAGGATTAATTATGGTTATTTTTTCACTTCCTATAATAACTATCGGAGCGTCGGTTACATCTGCATTTTATGTGGGAATGAAGCTTGTGAGGGATGAGGAAGGATATGTGTTTAAAGGATTTATAAAATCATTTAAAATGAACTTTAAACAGAGCCTGATTATTGAACTTATAATAGCCCTTTTAGGAGCAATACTTTTTACTGATATAAGAATTTGTTTAATGTGGTCAGCAAAGGAGGGCGGCATAGTTTCAAGTCTTTTGCTTTATACTTCGATCGGATTTATGCTTGTGCTTATTGCAGTGACTATGTATGTATTTCCGATGCTCGCCAAATTCAGTAATACGGTTTTTGGTACATTAAAGAACGCATTGCTTTTGTGCATGCATCATTTGCCGCAGACATTTATAATGCTCATGGGTACAGTTGGACTAACATATTTTTCATTAATGTATTTTACGGCATTTATTATAACAATTCCGGTCATGTTGTATATTGACAGCTATATACTTGCAAGAATTTTTCTTAAATATATAAATCAGGATAATGAACAGGGCATAGCTGAAAATGGCGGGCAGGACGTATAAAAAGCTCTGATTGTACATGGAGATAAAATGGTTTTTTCAAGTCTTTTATTTTTATATATTTTTTTGCCGCTCAATTTGCTTTGTTATGCGGTTATATCTGACATAAAAAAGAAAAATATCTGCTTACTGTTTTTTTCGCTTGTGTTTTATGCATGGGCCTCGCCAAAATATCTTTTAATTTTGATTGCGATGGCGTTTATAAATTATGCTGCGGCAAGGTTTATAGAACATTTTAAAAAAGACAGAAAAGCAGTATTTATTCTGGCTGCGGATATAATCGTAAGTCTTACATGTTTGGGATATTTTAAATATCTTGGCTTCTTCTGTGATATAATCAATCATTTTACAGGAATCTTTAAGGTTATTCCGCAGGTTGTACTGCCGGTCGGAATATCGTTTTATACATTTCAGCTTATTTCATATGTAACAGATGTCTATCGTGATGATGTCAAGGCAGATAAGAATTTCGGGAATGTGCTTTTGTATACATCTTTGTATCATCAGTGTATTGCCGGACCTATTGTAAGGTATAAGGATATTGCCGGTGAGATTAAATGCAGGAAAACAAATATATCTGATATGAGTGACGGTATTTCAAGATTTTGTGTCGGACTTGCAAAAAAGACTCTGCTTGCAAATACGTGTGCTTCTGTTTTGGCGGGGCTTCTTCCTGATACGGCTGATGTTTTATTTGCACAGAATATGACCGTGGTTGCTGCGTGGATGGCCGGTATTTTATATATGTTTCAGATATATCTTGATTTTAGCGCGTACTCGGATATGGCTATAGGTTTGGGGAAAATGATAGGATTTCATTATAGGGAAAATTTCAATTATCCCTATGCAGCCTCTTGTGTGACTGATTTTTGGAGAAGATGGCATATTTCTCTCGGTACTTTTTTCAGGGATTATGTGTACATACCGCTTGGAGGAAACAGAAAGGGTATTGTAAGACAGCTTATAAATATGCTTGCAGTATGGCTGATGACAGGACTATGGCATGGAGCATCTTATAATTTTGTGATATGGGGACTTTATTTTTTTGTATTTCTTGCACTGGAAAAGATACTGCGTTATTACCTGGAAAAATGTAAAAAAACAGACATTTATGATGCAGGTATTAATTGCAGATTTAAGTTATTAAAGGCTGTGCCCGCAAGAATATATACTCTTTCAGTTATATTTTTCGGTTGGGTTTTGTTTAGATTTACAGATTTAAATGTGGCGTTAAACGTTATAAAAAGCATGTTTGGTGCTAACGGCAACGCATTTACAAATTTTGAGACAAATACAATATTGTTAAATAACATAATATTTATTGTTCTATGTATTTTGGCTGTAACACCGCTGTTTAAAAATATTGCGGCTAAATTGAAGCTGTCAGCGGAAAATGGAAGAACGTATTTTGTTGAAATATATGATGTTTTAAATATATTAATGCCTGTAGTACTGTTGTTTTTATCTACTGTTTCTTTGATAGGCAACAGCTATAATCCGTTTATCTATTTCAGATTTTAGTGTTGGCTTTTGTTAGTGTGGAGGAGTCCTGTGGCAGATAATGATAAAGATTTAAAGTTGAAGGTTGAAAAAAATGATGAAAATAATCTGGAATACAGGGAGTATCACGTGAAAAAAGCTGTAATCTGCAAAATTGCAGTTTTTTTCGTGATGCTTTTTACAGGCACCATATTTTCTTTGATACTACCGTTAAGACCAACTGTTTCGGAGAGTGAAAAAAGAGTTTTGACAGATTTTCCTGAATTTACCTTTCAAAGCTTTGCTGACGGAACATACTTTGCGGGTATAGACACATGGTTTTCGGATACATTTCCAATGAGGGATAAATTTACCCTGTGCAATGAGAAAATTAAGAGGTTGTATGGATTCAGAAAGTCAATGATACATGGTGAAGTTGTAGTCGGCGATGAGATTCCTGGATATGATTATCCCGACAGTACGTCACAAAAAGATGAGGAACAGACGGAAAGTATTAGGGATGAGGAACAGACGGACAACTCAGATTATATTGAGGAAGAAACGACTGAGGCAGCAGAGCCGGCACAGCAGGGAGAAAAGTTCGGTTCGGTATATGTTTTGGAAGACAGTGCTTATGCGTATTATTCATTTTTAAAAGATAATTCCGACAGGTATACAGAGCTGGTAAATTCACTTTCCAAAATGCTTGAGGGACAGTCGGATTTATATAATATGATAGTGCCCACAAGCATTGATATTGTACTTGATGGAAATATAAGAAGAGGGCTTACAAGCAGCGACCAGTATGCAGCAATAATGTATATGCAGAGCAGAATGAATTCGTCAGTTAAAAAGGTAAATGTGTATTCTGCGCTGAAGGCGAGGAAAGATGAGTATATATATTTTAGAACAGACCATCACTGGACTGCACTTGGAGCATATTATGCGTATTGCGAATTTGTAAAAAGCATGGGGTTAGAGCCGAATACTCTTGATAGTTATGAGTGTATTAATATGGGGCAATTTAACGGAAGTTTTTGTTCGCAGACAGGAGCTGCTTCACTTAAAAATAATCCTGACAATGTAGTTGCGTATAAACCGATTTCTACTAACAGCATGAAATTTTTAAAAAAGGGAGCTATGATAAATTACAATATAATAACGGATGTTTCGGATTGGAATAAGTCGAGTAAATACAGTGCTTTTATAGGAGGTGACAATCCGTATAGCCAGATACATAATCCTGAAAGAACAGATGGTTCATCGTGTGTGGTGATAAAGGAATCTTTCGGAAATGCGTTTGTTCCTTTTATAGCAGACCATTTTCAGGATATATACGTTATAGATTACAGATATTATTCAGGAACCATAAGTGATTTGGTTAAAGAAAAGGACATCGGAACGGTGCTTCTGCTAAATAACGTGGCAGCAACATCTACCGATGCCCGTATAAATGAATTAAAAAAAGTATGCAGATAATTAAAGATTGTTGGTTTTTTATTCTTTAATTTTATCTTCTTCCATATGCTTTGTAGGAAGTCCTTCCATATAAAGCTGGCTGCAGGCTGACAAAACATATGAGCAGTAATAAATGGCAAATATTGCTGTGATTGCCTGTGCTAATATTGATATCATTGAAATGTTTGACATGACAGCTATAAATTTTAAAAATGTCAGGAGACCGAAAATCATCCATACTAATCTGAAAGATCTTGTTGCTGCTGCCTTCTCCTGAAATACAGATTCAAGTATAAGGCTTTCGGTGAAATAATAGCTGAAGTAAATAGTTATAACAGTTGAAAGACCTACAGCTATCATAGTGGCATTAGATGCGGTACGCAGTGATGGCGCAGCAGTTATGTATTGACCTAAGCATGTAAGAACAAGGCCTATAAATGCAGCAATCCTTGCTTTTTTGAATGTAACGTTGCGGTTTGCAAGAGGTAAGATTCCGGCTGTTATAAGGATAAATGCAATGATATCGGAAAAAATATCAACAGTCGCACCGCCTATTTGAATATCAAACTGCACTGTCAGCAGTAAAATACCGACAAGAATTAATGAAATATTTTTTTTGTTCATGATGATCCTCACTTCTTAACGTTTTGTTGCGTTTATTTGTTTTGCTTAGAAATATTTTAGTTGATAAGCAGTTGAGGGTCAACTTTTTTTAAGAATTTTATATAATTTTAATTAGTAAGTTAATTGAATAAAAAGGAAAATTAAGTATAATCAGTTTGATTGGATTTTAAATAAATTAAAAGGAAGTTTTAAGAATGTTAGATTGGAAGCAGCCACAGATTAATGACGGCGGATGGATTAGAGATATAATTTCAGAGGCAGATTGTTTGGAGAGCGATACTTCATTTGCCAATATTTATCTTTTGAGAAATAAATACGATATTCAGATATGCAGATACAAGGATTCATTGATACGCAGATATTCGGGTGAGGGCGCAAGAGACGGTTATACGTTTCCGATAGGAGATGTTGACATCAAAAAGGCTCTTGAAGAAATAGAAAATGATGCAAAAATCCGTAAGCAGCCATTAAGATTTGCATTTGTTACAGAACAGCAAAAGCAGCTTCTTGAGGAATATATGCCTGATAAGTTTGAGTTTGTGTCTGACCAGGGTGATAGTGACTATGTATATATGCGTACAGAGCTTGCTAATTTGTCGGGAAAAGCTTTTCATAAGAAGAAAAATCATGTATCGCGATTTTTAAGGACATATAATGATTGCGTATATGAAGAAATAGGATGTGCAAATTGGGAACATGCTATAAGTGTTGCGGATACATGGTATACTGAACATAATCATGATATATCGACCCAAAAGGAGTATGAGGCCATAAAAGAGGCTTTGAATAATTTTAACGAGCTTGAACTTATGGGCGGAATAGTGTATGTAAATTCAAGGCCGGTGGCTATGACTGTTGCTTCGATGATCAGCGAAAACGTGTGTGACGTTCACTTTGAAAAGTGTATCAGTGAGTATGCGTTAAATGGCGGATATGCGTTTATTAACAAAGAGTTTGCATCTATGCTGAATGAGGATATAATATATATCAATAGGGAAGAGGATGTAGGAATAGAGGGCCTTAGAAAGGCAAAAATGTCATACCGCCCTAAAATGATAGTAAAAAAATACAGTGCCGTTTTGAAGGGAGAATAAATTGTTATCTAAAATATTGGAAAAAAGCACATGTGCCGAATGCAGGTTTTGCTGTTCATTCAGGAGAGGCAGTTTATGGGAAACACCGTTATTTACACATGAGACTGCAAAAAAGCTTTCAAATACTTCGGTTAAATTTGTGGAGAAAGAGGATAATGGCTGTAAATATGCACAGATGGATTTGACAGGAAAGTATACAGGCAATGATGAAAATGAGGAGGCTGCATGTGAATTTTTGGACAGTAAAAGGGGATGTGTATTAAGCGATGAGGACAAACCTTTTGACTGTAAAATATGGCCTTTGAGAATTATGAGGAAGGGAGAGAAGCTTGTTATTGCTCTTACGCCTACATGTCCGTCAATAAACAGACGTCCTCTAAGCGAAGTGAAATCTCTTGTTGAGGAGGGCCTCGGAGATAAGATATATGAATACGCTTTAGAATATCCTTTTATAATAAAGGAATATAAAGAAGGATTTGAGGTGCTTAAGGAGTATGATGTAAAGGCTTAAGAACATATCAAAATGGGGAGTAGCCAAAAAAATAAAAATAATTAAAAAAAGTACTTGCATTTATTTATTTGTTAATGTATAATACCACTTGTCGTCACGATAGTGGGCTTTCGCCAAATGGTAAGGCACTGGATTCTGATTCCAGCATCTGGGGGTTCGAGTCCCTCAAGCCCAGTTAACCCTCGCTTGTCAGCGAGGGTTTTTTGCTTTATAGGAAATTGCGATGCAATATTCCTATAAAGCAAAAAACTCTGTGAGGATGCGACTGGCACGCAGACGAAAATTACAAGCTAAAGCTTGTGCGTGCCAGCGCGCAAATAGTTGATTTGCAACTATTTGTTTTATAATATGGAATTTTTATAAAAGTGCAGAAAGGTTGGTGCATATGATAGAATTAGGAAAAACACAATGTTTGAACGTTGTCAAAAAAGTGGATTTTGGTGTATATCTTGGAACAGAAGAAGATAAAGTGCTCCTTCCTGCAAAAATGGTTCCGGATGATATTGAGGTTGGTGATGCACTCACTGTATTTGTATACAGAGATTCAAGCGATAGATTGATTGCAACGACTAAGAAGCCTGCACTTGAGTTAGGACAGCTTGCTGTTCTTAAGGTATCTGAGGTCGGAAAAATAGGGGCTTTCCTTGACTGGGGACTGGAAAAGGACTTGTTTCTGCCATTTAAGGAGCAGGTAACACATCTTAGCGCAGGAGATGAGTGTCTTGTAGCATTATATATTGATAAGAGCAACAGGCTTGCTGCAACAATGAGAGTTTATGATTACCTCACATGTGCGCATGGTTATGTAAAGGACAGTGCTGTTTCTGGAACTGTGATAAGGATAAATCCTGATATGGGAATATATGTTGCTGTTGATAATAAGTATTTTGGTATGATACCAAAGAATGAAGTGTTTGGCAGAATAAAAGTAGGAGATGTTGTCTATGGCAGAGTTTCTGCTGTAAGGGATGATGGAAAGCTTACGATAAGCCTTAAGCAGAAAGCGTATATTCAGATGGATGAAGATGCGTCTGTTATTTATGATGCAATAAAGCAGGAGGGCGGCGAGCTTCCATTTACAGATAAAGCAGATGCGCAGATTATAAAGGAACGCTTTGATATGAGCAAGAATGCCTTTAAGAGAGCTGTGGGACGCCTGCTGAAAGAGGGGAAAATAGAAATTACACAAAATTCAATACTATTAAAAAAGTGATTTATTTTAAATCTATATTGTAGTATTATCATAATTATGGTGTTAGTACACTATAATCTTATATTTTAAAAATGGAGGTTTTATTATGCAGAAAGTAATCAGTACATCAAAGGCGCCAAGTGCAATCGGTCCTTATTCACAGGCGATTGAGATTAACGGAATGGTGTATACTTCGGGGGTAATTCCAGTTGACCCTGCTACGGGTGTGATAGCAGATGGTGTTGAGGCACAGGCAAATCAGGCTTTTGAAAATCTTTGCAATCTTGTTGAGGCGTCAGGCTCAAAGGTTGAGAATATCGTTAAAACTACAGTATTTATCAAAGAAATGAATGATTTTGCCAAAATCAATGAAATTTATAAGAATTATTTTAAAGAGCCGTTTCCGGCGCGTTCTTGTGTAGAAGTTGCAAGACTTCCTAAAGATGTTTTGCTTGAAGTTGAAGCTATAGCGTTCAAGTAATGGTGACGCATATGTGTAAAAGAATAAATATATTTTTTCTGTGCTTTGCGGCATTTTATTTTGTATCGTCGATAGCGATAAGCTTTATTATGGGAATAACGGGCATACAGCTTCCGTACTGGATGAATATTCTGCTCAGTCAGAGTATAATCCTGCTTCCGGCTGTAATTTTCGTGCTTGTAATGAAAATAGATGTATTTAAGGCATTGCCTTTTAAAAAGATTAAAGTCGGAGATGCGTTTTTATCAATATTATTGGGATACCTTTTGGTTCCTCTTGTTTTGTTTATCAACAATATCTCTATGATGTTTTCAACAAACCATCTTGAGGCATCGGCTAATGAACTTACTTCGTATCCGTTTCTGATACAGATAGTGCTTCTGGCAGTTGTTCCGGCAATGGTTGAGGAGTTTATTTTCAGAGGCTTATTTTATCATTCATACAGAAAGAACGGCATACTTGGAGCAGCACTTGCAAGTGCGTTTGCATTTGGACTTATTCATTTTAACCTTAATCAGTTTTGCTATGCGTTTGTGCTCGGTATAGTATTTGCGCTTATAGTTGAAGCTACAGGCTCGATTTTTTCATCAATGCTTGCTCACTTTGCGATAAATACTTATTCGATAATAATGATGAAGCTGTTAAGTGTTTTTATGGATATTACAGGGATGTCACCTCAGACGGTGCAGGAAATGAACGGAGCAGCTGCGTCAATGGAGAACAGTGCGCAGATGGAAGTGATAGCGCAGGCTTCATATATTTTTGCAGTTGCGGTAATAGGAGTGCTTGCTGTAGGGTTTTTTGTTCTTGCAATGCTTGTGTTAAGGACACTGGCAAAGAGAAACGGAAGACTCGAATATCTCAGGCTGAATCTTAAAAAAGGTACTAAAGCTCAGAATAACGAGAAATTTGTAACAATACCTTATATATTGACAGCGGTATTCATTGTTGTGTATATGATATTAAATGAAGTCCTTATAAGAATTATGTGATGTTTACATAAAAAATAAGCCCCCATAATGGGGGCTTATTTTTTGTGGTAAAATACCACTGAAAAGAAAATGAGAAAGGAAAAATATTAAGAAAAAATTACACTGAGTAATCTATATGCTGTCCTAAATTAGGATTGACTGAGAGTTCCATCATCTTTATAAGATCTTGTCCGCAATCCTCAAATGTCTCAAGTCCCTTATCTAATATAGCAACCTGAATATCGTTTGTAATATTAGTTGTGTTAAGTGCAGCCGATAACGACGAAATATTCACAATTAACACCTCCGATTAAATATTGACTTCTTTGTATGTATTTATTATAGTACAACATTTGTGTAAATGCAACAACAATTTATGTTAAAAATAAGTTTTAATGAATATTTTTAACATATATGTGGAAAACATTAGTATATATATGTTAAAATCGGGCTGTGAGAAAGATGTGTCAGGAAATTCTGCACAGCTGTCTGGTTATGAGCAAGAGCAGACAGATATCAATAAAACTGCTCGGGAATGAGGATTAAATATGAAAGCTAAATTACGTTTTTGGATAGAGTTGATACTTGGAACGTTTCTTATGTCATTTGCGTATAAATGTATATATGATTCTGCGGCTATGGTAACAGGCGGATTTTCGGGTATAGGAGTTATCGTAAGACATCTGACATTTGGTGTTGTGGATGGTGGTATTCCTATGTGGATTACAAACATAGTTCTTAATGTGCCTTTATTTATAGCAGCATTTTTTATAGTAGGAAGAAGATTTTTGATTTACACTGCGGCAGGAACAATTATTATGACATTTTTTTTGGGAGTTCTTCCGTCGTCGGTAACAGATGAGGCGGATTTGCTGCTGGCAGCAATAACGGGTGGTCTTGCCTACGGTGTCGGTGTAGGACTTGTGTTAAGGCAGGGTGCTTCTACGGGCGGAACGGATATGCTTGCAGTTGTGCTTAAAAAGTTTATCAAGGGATATTCCATTGTGAGAATAATGCAGGTTATTGATGCTCTTATTGTAATAGCGGGAGTGCTTGTGTTCGGAATAAGAACGAGTCTTTATGCGATGATTGCGATATATATAGGTACTCATGTATCAGACAGGGTTATGGAGGGAGCTGAGAGTGCGAAGGCTGTATGGATTATTTCTGATAAATATAAAGAAATTTCTGAGAAAATTCTCAATGAGTTAAAAAGAGGCGTGACATCTTTTGACGGAAAAGGAATGTATCTTGAACAGGAAAGAAATGTTATGCTTTGTGTTGTTTCAAAGAAACAGATACCTGAGCTTAAGCGGATAGCTTTGGAAACGGACGAAAAGGTATTCTTTGTTATTGGTGATGTTCGTGAAGTTTGCGGCGAGGGTTTTGTACAAAATATACAGTAAATCTGACTTTGTGGTAAATTTGCCTAAAAAATCAAATGATATTTGTACAAATGGGATATGGTAATTGATTGCGTTTTATTGTATAGTAACTACATCAAACGTGCGTGCTGCGTGTGCGCTAATTAGGAGGAGTATACAATGGCAAGTTTATCACTTAAAAATGTATGTAAAGTTTACCCTAACGGTTTTGTTGCTGTTAAGGATTTCAATCTTGATATTACAGATCAGGAGTTTATTATTTTCGTAGGACCATCAGGTTGTGGTAAGTCTACAACACTTCGTATGATTGCTGGACTTGAGGAAATCAGCTCAGGTGAATTATGGATTGGCGATAAGATGGTTAATGATGTAGAACCTAAGGATAGAGATATCGCCATGGTTTTCCAGAACTACGCTTTGTATCCACATATGACAGTATATGATAACATGGCATTTGGTCTTAAGTTAAGAAAAGTACCAAAGGCTGATATTGAGAAAGCAGTTCATGAAGCAGCTAAGATTCTTGATATTGAACACTTACTTGACAGAAAGCCAAAGGCTCTTTCAGGTGGTCAGAGACAGAGAGTTGCCATGGGTCGTGCTATTGTACGTAGCCCTAAGGTATTCCTCATGGATGAGCCTCTTTCAAACCTTGATGCTAAGTTAAGAGTACAGATGCGTGTTGAGATTTCTAAGCTCCACCAGAGATTACAGACAACTATCATTTACGTTACACATGACCAGACAGAGGCTATGACACTTGGTACAAGAATCGTAGTTCTTAAGGATGGTATTATTCAGCAGGTTGATACACCACAGAACCTTTACAACACACCAAACAACATTTTCGTTGCTGGATTTATCGGATCTCCACAGATGAACCTTATTGATGCGGAAGTAGCTCAGGATGGTTCACAGGCAGTTCTTAAGATGAGTGATACAGTTTCTATCAAGCTTCCTGCCGAGAAGTCTAAGGCTGTTATTGATGGCGGTTATGTTGGTAAGACAGTTGTTGTTGGTATCCGTCCTGAAGATATCAAAGATGATGAAGAATTCCTTGCTAAGCATTCAGCTACTACATTCAAGGCTCAGGTTAAGGTTTATGAATTACTTGGTGCAGAAGTTAACCTTCACTATGATATTGCAGATCAGACATGTACAGCTAAGGTTAGCCCACGTACACCGGCTCGTCCTGGCGACGAAGTAACATTTGCTATGGATGTTGCAAGACTTCATGTATTTGATAAGGAAACAGAGCAGGTTATTACTCACTAATTAGTGTAAGATTATAGTATTTTATGACATAAAAAGAGGAAATGTATAGAAATTATACATTTCCCCTTTTTTTTTTCTTCGAATTGCTTTACAATAGGAAGAGTATTAATAGAAGTATTAATAGGGAAAGGATGTTCAAAATGATATCAAATCAGATTTTACAGACAACCGTGGATGGGTTGAGAGCAATTTCCCGCATTGACTTATGTGTTATTGATGCGGATGGCAAAGTGGTTGCTAAGACATTTGACGACGTATCAGATTATATGGCGGAAGCAGTAGCATTTATGGAATCTCCTGCGGAAAGTCAGGTCGTTAATGGCTGCCAGTTTTTTAAAGTGATTGATGAGCAAAGCTTGGAATATATAGTTTTAGCGAAAGGAACTACAGATGACGTTTATATGTTAGGAAAGATTGCTGCTTTTCAGATACAGAATCTTGTTGTAGCATATAAAGAAAGATTTGATAAGGATAATTTTATCAAAAATCTGCTGCTTGATAATCTTTTAAGAGTTGATATGTATACAAGAGCAGAGAAGTTACATATTCAGACAGATGTAAAGCGAGTGGTTTATATTATTGAAACCAAGCATGAGAAGGACAGTAATGCGCTTGAGACTGTGAGAACTTTGTTTGCAGGTAAGAGCAGAGATTTTATAACTGCTGTTGATGAGAAAAATATCATCATTGTAAAGGAAGTAAAGAATACTGATACTTATGAGGATTTGGAAAGAACAGCGGAAGTTATAGTCGACATGCTTAATACAGAAGCTATGAGCGCAGTACATATTGCTTATGGTACTATAGTAAATGATATAAGAGAAGTGTCAAAGTCATATAAAGAGGCACAAATGGCACTTGATGTGGGAAAGATATTTTACAGCAATAAAAATGTTGTTGCATACAGCAGTCTCGGTATAGGAAGACTTATATATCAGCTGCCTATGCCTTTGTGCCAGATGTTTATAAAAGAGATTTTTGCCGGGAAGTCACCGGATGCACTTGATGAGGAGACACTCTTTACCATCAATAAATTTTTTGAGAACAGTCTTAATGTGTCAGAAACATCAAGGCAGCTTTATATTCACAGAAATACTCTTGTATATAGACTGGACAAGCTTCAGAAGAGTACAGGTCTTGATTTGAGAGTGTTTGATGATGCAATAACTTTTAAGATTGCACTTATGGTAGTTAAATATATGAAATATATGGAAAGCAAAGATACGTTTTAATGGAGGAGATTACGCATGATAATCTTAGAGAATGTAACAAAAACTTATTCCACAGGCGTTCCTGCGCTCAATGGAATAAATCTTCATATACAGAAGGGTGAGTTTGTATTTATAGTGGGTAAAAGTGGTTCTGGTAAGTCGACTCTTATCAAGCTTTTACTTAAGGAACTTGACCCTACTACAGGAAAAATTTATGTCAACAAAAAATATTTAAACAAGGTAAGCAGGAAGAAGCTTCCGTATTTAAGGAGAGATATAGGTGTAATTTTTCAGGATTTCCGTCTGCTTCCAGACAGAAATGTTTTTGATAACATTGCGTTTGCAATGAAAGTAGTTGAGGCACCATCACGAAAGATTAAGAGCCGGGTTCTTTCAATGCTTTCAATGGTAGGTCTGCTTGATAAGTATAAGGCTTTTCCTAATGAATTGTCAGGCGGTGAGCAGCAAAGAGTTGCTATAGCGAGAGCTTTGGTAAATAAGCCGGCTATTTTGCTGTGCGATGAGCCTACAGGTAATCTTGATCCTGCAAATTCCGCTGAAATTATGAAAATTCTTCAGCAGGCAAATAAACAGGGAACTACGGTTCTTGTAGTAACACATAACATGGAAATTGTGCAGCAGATGAAGAAACGTACAATAACCATGAGTGAAGGTAAGATAATCAGCGATTTAGAAAAGGGTGGATATTTCTATGAAGATTAGGTCATTTTTTTATCATTTGAAAGACGGATTGAAAAATATATATAGAAACCGTTTATTTTCATTGGCATCAATAGCTACTATTTCGGCATGTATTTTCCTGTTTGGCATATTTTATGCCATTCTTATGAATTTTGAATATATGGTTAAAAAAGCAGGTAATGAGGTCTGTGTTACGGTATTTTTTGATGAGGGACTTACGGAGACAGACATTAACAGAATTGGCGATACGATAAGCAACAGAGTTGAGGTTTCAAGGATTCATTACACGTCAGCAGAAGAGGCGTGGGAGAGTTTCAGGAAAGAATATTTCAAGGACTATCCTGAGCTTGCAGAAGGATTTAAGGATGACAATCCGCTTATCAACTCAGACTCTTATGAGGTATATTTAAATGATGCCAGTATGCAGCCTACTTTGATAACATTTCTTGAAAATCTTGACGGTGTGCGTTCAGTACAGCGTTCAGAGGTAGTTGCAAGCAGTCTTTCAAGTGCAGCAAAGCTTGTGGGATATGTGGCTATTGCGGTTATTATAATTTTGCTGGCAGTTTCTATTTTCCTTATAACAAATACAATACTTATAGGTATTACAGTGCGTAAGGAAGAAATTTCAATTATGAAGTTTATAGGTGCCACGGATGGATTTGTTGATGCGCCATTTTTCGTTGAAGGGATTGTTATAGGTATTGTGGGTTCTATAATTCCATTATTGATATTGGCTTATATGTATCAGGGAGTTATTTCATATGTACTTAACAAGTTCTCAGTGCTTGGCAATATTCTTGCATTTATGCCGGTTACAGATGTTTTCAAGATTCTTATTCCGGTTGCAATATGTCTTGGAATAGGTATTGGTGCGTTGGGCAGCTTTTTTGCAGTACGCAGACATGCTAATGTATAAGCTTATAAATAAACAAGCTTCGTATTAAATAGGTAAAGGAGAGCATTTTGTATGAAAAAACAGACAGGCATTAAAATTTTAGCGATAATTATGTGCTTATTTGTAATCGTTTCTTATAGCTTTATGTACCTTGATAATATGTCGTCGGTATATGCGGTTACGGAGTCGGATTTACAGGATGCCAAAGATAAAGCCGATAAGCTTAAGAAAAAACAGGAAGAGCTTAAAAAGGATATGGAAAAATTAAAAAGCGAATATCAGAATACAGATGATTATTTGCGTAAGCTCGACGATAGGCTTGTTGCATTTGAAAAGGAGCTTTCAGAGTTAAATTTAAGAATTGGTGAATTGTCAGATGAGATAAAGAAAGCTGAAGAAGAACTTAAGGAAGCTGAAGCTGAGGCTGCTTCACAGTATGAGAGCATGAAGCTTAGAATACAGTTTATGTATGAGCAGGGTTCAGAAAGCTATCTTGAATTACTTTTGTCAGCCGAGAGTATGGGAGATATGCTGAATAAAGCAGAGTATATTTCCAAGATATCAAGTTATGACAGGAAAATGCTGACAGAATATCAGAATACCGTAACATTTATAGCAGATACTAAGAGTAAGCTTGAGAGTGATTATACGGAGCTTGAGGATAAAAAGATTGATGTTGAGGCAAATAAGGCGACATTTACAGCTCTTCAGGAAGAGAAGAAAAAAGAGATGCAGAGAATGTCAGCAACGCTTGCAGATATGAATGCTCTGAATGGTCAGCTTGAGGGGCAGATAAATGATGCAGATATTGATATTAAAACTATAGAGGAACAGCTAAAAAGAGAAGAAGAGAGTGGAGAACAGTCTTCAGCCGGAGAGGGTACATTTTATTGGCCTACTAAGAGCAGGAATGTTACATCCGAATTTGGCCCGCGTTGGGGCAGAAATCATAACGGAATAGACATAGGTGCAGTTACGCCAGGTGTATGGGGAGACCCTATTTATGCGGCAGAGAGCGGAACTGTTATAACATCAGGATGGAGCAATAGTGCAGGAAACTGGATAAGAATTTCACATGGTAATGGAATTATTTCAGTTTATATGCATTGTTCACAGCGTCTTGTGTCTGTAGGTGACAGAGTAGAACGCGGACAGAAGATAGCAACAATGGGCGACACCGGTAATTCACAGGGTGTGCATTTGCATTTTGAGGTAAGGACAGGAGGAACCGCTTACACGGCGGTTAATCCACGAAAATATATAACGCAGTAATTTATGTGCAAAGCAGTGCAGAAATGAGGAATTAATTAAATGGAAAATATGCAGGAAAATGATTTACAGGAAGATAACAAGCAGGAACCGGATAAGCATGAAAGAAAGCATTTAAAAAGCGGTCAGGCTTCAGGCTTTCTTATGGGAGTGCTTGCATCTGTAAGTGTGTTTGTTATAGCTGCATTTATACTTGTTTCAACAGGATATATAAGAACCGGCGGAATTGCAGGGGCAGGCAGCAGCGGTGAAGGTATCGGAAGTGATGTAGAAGATAAACTTAATGCACTTGATATTGTGCTTGATAATTTCTATTTTGATGATGTAGATACAGATAAGGCTGCAGAGAATATTTACAAGGCATATCTTAATTCATTTGGCGATGTTTATACTACTTATTATACTCCAGAAGAATATAAAGCGATTATGGAGTCTGTAACAGGTAAATTTTTTGGTATAGGTGCAGTATGCCAAAAGGCTGAAAACGGTTCAATTCTTGTGGTTGATTCATATGAGGATTCACCTGCAGATAAAGCTGGAATTAAATCAGGTGATTATATAACAAAGGTTGACGGTAAGGATATTACATCAATGAATCTCAATGCCGCTGTAGCTCTTATAAAAGGTGAAAAAGGAACTTATGTAGAGCTTGAAGTGGTAAGCGGAAATGAAGTAAAAAATGTCAAAGTTAAGAGAGATGAGATAAAGGTAAAAACTGTAGAATATGAACTATTGGAAGGCAATATGGGATATATATATGTAACTGAATTTGATTCAGTTACATTAAAGCAGTTTAATGATGCGCTTGATGATTTGAAATCACAGGGAATGGAATCACTTATTATAGATGTTCGTTCTAATCCGGGCGGAGAGCTTGATACAGTAGTAAAAATGCTTGACAGTATATTACCGGATGGTCTTATTGTGTATACACAGGATAAGCAGGGAAATCAGAAAAGATATGAGGGTGATGACGGGCGAGAGCTTGATATTCCTTTGGCTGTACTCGTAAATGGAGCAAGTGCAAGTGCTTCAGAAATATTTGCTGGTGCAATACAGGATTATGACAAAGGAGTTCTTATAGGTACACAGACATTTGGAAAGGGAATTGTGCAGACAATAAAGTTATTGCCTGACGGAAGTGCGGTTAAATTTACGATTGCAAAATATTTTACACCTGACGGGCAGGATATTCATGGAAATGGACTTACGCCTGATATTGTTGTTGAGCTTCCAAAGGACGCTGAAAGTGATTTGCAGTTGGAAGCTGCTATAAAGTATTTGAAAGAAAAGGCGCAGTAGTGCATGATTATACCCTCTTTATCGGGCAATCCGGTAAGGAGGGTATCTTGTATCTGCTGGAAATGGAGATAGTGTGAAAAATTATGTCGATACGATAATTTTTCGCACAGCTATTTGTTTCTTAAGCGAAAGCAAATAGCCTTTATGGCAAAAGAGAAATCGCCTGTGCGAATTTCTCTTGGCCTATTCGCAACAAAGTTGTTCAAGAAATGAGGATTAGTATGAAAAATTCTAATGAGATAATTGAAGATAAGGTATTTGATGAAGAAAGAGCATTATATGGAAAAAAGAAACTTGAGATAAGGAAATGCAGTTTTGACGGACCGCAGGATGGTGAGAGCGCAATAAAGGAGTGCAGTGATATTTTAGCTGAAAATTGTTATTTCAATCTTCGTTATCCTTTTTGGCATGATAAAAATGTGAAAATTACAGACTCCGAAATGAGTGAAAATTGCCGCGCCGCGTTGTGGTATTCAGAAAGTGTGGAAATTGTTGATACAAAACTTCATGGAATTAAGGCTTTAAGGGAATGTGCAGATGTTACAATTCAAAAATGTGATATTATATCACCTGAATTTGGATGGTTTGTGCGTGGTATAAAAATGAGTGACTGCACTGCTGTAAGTGAATATTTTATGATGCGCTCTAAGAACATTAGCTTTGATAATGTAAATCTGAATGGAAAATATTCTTTCCAATATATTGAAAATGCAGTTTTTGATAACTGCGCCTTTGATACAAAGGACGCATTCTGGCATGCAAAAAATGTCAAGGTACGAAACAGTATTCTCAAAGGAGAGTATCTGGCATGGTATTGTGAGAATGTCACATTTGAGAATTGCCGGATAATCGGTACACAGCCATTTTGTTATTGCAAAGGGTTAAGACTTATAAACTGCAGTATGCTTGACACTGATTTATGTTTTGAAAAATCTCAGGTCGAGGCGACAATAACAACGCCTGTTGTCAGCATTAAAAACCCATATTCAGGTCACATATATGTACCTGCCGCAGGAGAAATTATTATAGATGATGATAAGGCTAAGGGCGAAGTGGTATTTACGAGGGATTAAATGGGGATTGACAGAAATTTCAGGTGGATATATACCAAAGTTATGATATATTTTAGTATATAGAGATTATTTTTTTAACAATGTTAATACAAGAGTCGGCTCAAATTTTGGTGAAATGAGTCAGAAAAGTATATTTATAGATGTAAGTGTTATAAAAAAGATACAGGAAGACCCATCATATTATACTAAAGCAAAGTATGAGATTAAATTGATACTGGATCAATATGATTCTGCAAGGCAGGAAGCTGCTGAGTTAGGCTTACCTTATGTTACAGGGCGGATTTCTTATGATTATGAAGAAAACAGGCTTGTTTGTTCAAGTAATTATGAAGATAGGAGCTGTGCGGAATTTGTTAAAGAGCAGGAAAAGAAATTAGCAGGAGAAACATTAGAAAATGTCATTGATGAGCATGATGTAGAGCAGGTGATGAATCAACTGCTGAATGACTTTATGGATGATGTAACAGAAAATGTTATAAAAAGTGATGAGGATACTGAAAAGAAAGAGAATGTTGAAAAGGAAAATAAATTAGTACAAGAAGATAAAAAGAATTAATATATAGTTATAAGTTATAGTTTTTAAAAAGCTTTGCTGCATAGATGTTATCTATGCAACAGAGCTTTTTATGTTAGGATTAGGGTGTCAAAACACCCTAATTACGATTAAACGGATTGTTTCGTGCTTTGCACTCCCACTATTGTGCAAGCACAAGTGGGCTCAAGACCTTTTGGCACTGTAATCATATTAGGAAATTACAAATTTTAGAACAAATATTCGAATTTTTCTGTACTTTTAATTTATGTTCTGATATAATAAACATAATCGGACGATAATAAATTTTGTTTGTTAAGGTCTTTATGGTTAAAATGATATAGAATGGATTATATGCTACTATTCAAATAGGAGGATATTTATGGAGCATTTTAAATTAGTATCACCATATAAGCCAACAGGCGACCAGCCGCAGGCTATAGATAAGCTGGCACAGGGCTTTATAGAGGGAAACCAGTTTGAAACTTTAGTGGGTGTTACGGGTTCAGGAAAAACATTTACGATGGCAAATATAATACAAAAGGTTCAAAAACCTACGCTTATTATTTCTCATAATAAGACTTTGGCTGCACAGCTTTATGGCGAGATGAAAGAATTTTTTCCTGAAAATGCAGTCGAATATTTTGTATCCTACTATGATTATTATCAGCCTGAGGCATATGTTCCGCAGAGTGACACGTATATAGCAAAGGATTCATCTATAAATGATGAGATAGATAAACTGAGACATTCTGCAACAGCCGCGCTTTCAGAAAGAAATGACGTTATTATTGTTGCTTCAGTATCATGTATTTACGGACTCGGTGCGCCTGTTGATTATAAGAGCATGGTAATATCGTTACGACCGGGCATGATAAAGGACAGAGACGAGGTAATAAGAAAGCTGATTGACATACAGTATATAAGAAATGACCAGGATTTTAAGCGTGGTACGTTCAGAGTCCGGGGAGATGTGGTTGAAATTTATCCGTCGGCTTCAAGCGGTGACGCTATACGTGTTGAGTTTTTTGGTGATGAGGTGGACAGAATTGCAGAAATTGATTCGCTTACAGGGGAAGTGAAAAGTGTTCTGGAGCATGTTGCTATTTTCCCAAATTCACATTATGTTGTCGATAAAGAAAAAATGGAGGCCGCAATAGAGAATATTAAGGCTGAACTTGCTGAGAGGATAGATTATTTTAAGAGTGAGGATAAGCTCCTTGAGGCTCAAAGAATCAGTGAACGTACTAATTTTGATATAGAGATGATGCAGGAGACAGGTTTTTGTTCGGGAATAGAGAATTATTCAAGGCATTTGGCAGGGCTGCCGGCAGGTGTGCCTCCTTATACTCTTATAGATTATTTTCCTGACGATTTTCTGATAATAGTAGATGAATCGCATATTACGATACCTCAGATAAGGGGAATGTATGCGGGTGACCAGTCACGAAAGACAACGCTTGTTGATTACGGATTTCGTCTTCCTTCGGCAAAGGATAACAGACCGCTTAATTTTACTGAGTTTGAGAATAAAATTTCGCAGATGCTTTTTGTTTCTGCCACACCGGCTGCATATGAAGGTGAGCATGAGCTTATGAGGGCCGAACAGGTTATACGTCCTACAGGACTGCTGGATCCTGAGATATTTGTAAGGCCTATAGAGGGTCAGATTGATGATTTGGTATCGGAAATCAATAAGGAAACACAAAAGCACAATAAGATTTTGGTGACGACGCTTACAAAGAGAATGGCGGAGGATTTGACTGATTATTTAAAAGAGCTTGGTATCAGGGTAAAATATCTTCACGCAGATATAGATACGCTTGAACGACAGAAGATTATAAGAGATATGCGTATGGATGCATTCGACGTTTTGGTCGGAATAAACCTGTTGAGAGAGGGCCTCGATATTCCGGAAATTACGCTTGTGGCTATTCTTGATGCTGATAAAGAGGGCTTTCTTAGAACGGAAACATCGCTTATACAGACAATCGGACGAGCTGCGAGAAACAGCGAGGGCCATGTTATAATGTATGCTGATAAGATTACTGAATCTATGGAAAAGGCGATTTCCGAGACTGAGAGACGAAGAAAGATACAGCAGGAATATAATGATGCCCATGGTATAACGCCGCAGACTATTAAGAAGGCAGTCAGAGATCTGATAAGTATTTCTAAGGCGGCAGAGCCGGGAGAGACTAAATCAGGGCTTAAGAAAGATTTTGAGTCTATGAGCCGAAGTGAGCTTATAAAGGTCAAAAATCAGATTGAGAAAAATATGCACAAAGCGGCGGCAGAGCTTAATTTTGAGGAGGCAGCAGTGCTTCGTGACAACATGATAGAGCTCAATAAATACTTGTATGAAAGTAAATGAAAGTGCTAAAATTGAAAAACAGTAAATTTTGTTAAGGATAGAAAATTTATAAAAATAACGGTTATTGCAATTGTAAACAGAAATGGAGATTTCATGGAAAAGGGAAAATACAGACAGTATATAAGGATTAAGGGGGCAAATGAGCACAACCTTAAAAATATTTCAGTTGATATTCCAAGAAATGAACTTGTTGTTCTTACGGGATTGTCAGGTTCCGGTAAATCCTCTCTTGCATTTGATACTATCTATGCTGAGGGACAGAGACGTTATATGGAGTCATTGTCATCATATGCCAGACAATTTCTTGGTCAGATGGAGAAACCGAATGTAGAAAGTATAGAGGGATTGTCGCCGGCTATTTCTATTGACCAGAAGTCAACGAACCGCAACCCGCGTTCTACTGTGGGAACTGTCACAGAAATTTATGATTATTTCAGACTTTTATATGCCAGAGTAGGTATTCCGCATTGTCCTAACTGTGGAAAAGAGATAAGCAGACAGACTGTGGATCAGATGGTTGACGCTGTTATGGAACTTCCTGAGAGAACAAAAATACAGCTGCTTGCACCTGTTGTAAGAGGACGAAAGGGCGAGCATACAAAGTTGTTTGAGCAGGCCAAAAAGAGCGGTTATGTACGTGTTATGGTAGATGGCAGTATGTATGAGCTGAGCGATGATATCAAGCTTGACAAAAATAAAAAGCATAATATAGAAATTGTTGTAGACAGATTATCTGTGAGAGAGGGCATAGAGAAGCGACTTACAGATTCCATTGAAACTGCATTAAAGCTTGCAGAGGGGCTTGTGACGGTCGATGTGATTGACGGTGAGCAGATTAATTTCAGTCAGAGCTTTGCGTGTCCTGACTGCGGAATAAGTATTGATGAGATTGAGCCGAGAAGCTTTTCATTCAATAACCCGTTTGGTGCGTGTCCTGAATGTTTCGGACTTGGCTATAAGATGGAATTTGATGCAGAGCTTATGATACCGGATGAGAGTCTGAGTATAGATGATGGCGCCATTGTCGTTATGGGCTGGCAGTCGGTAAAGGATGAGGGAAGTTTTACAAGGGCTATTATGAAAGCATATGCGGAAGAATATAATTTCAGTCTTTCTACTCCATTTAAGGATTACCCTGACGATATTAAGGATCTGATTATAAACGGTTCTAAGGGAAAGTCTGTCAAGGTGCGTTATAAAGGACAGCGTGGAGAGGGTGTTTATGATATTTCATTTGAGGGGCTTGTAAAAAATGTTCAAAAAAGGTACAGAGAGACTGCATCAGAAAATTCAAAACGCCAGTATGAGGAGTTCATGCAGATAACGCCTTGCGCTGCATGTAAAGGACAGAGATTAAAGGCAACCTCTCTTGCGGTAACCATTGCTGACAAAAATATTTTTGAGATTACAAATATGTCAGTTGGAAAATTGCAGGAATTCCTGCAAAATATGCAGTTAAGTGAAAGGCAGCTCTTTGTGGGAGCACAGATTTTGAAGGAAATAAATGCAAGAATCAAGTTTCTTATGGATGTCGGACTTGATTATCTGTCATTGTCGAGAGCGACAGGAACATTATCAGGCGGTGAAGCCCAGAGAATACGTCTTGCGACACAGATTGGCTCGGGTCTTGTCGGAGTAGCTTATATTTTGGATGAGCCGAGTATAGGTCTGCATCAGCGCGATAATGATAAGCTTTTGGGAACACTTACGCACCTAAGGGATTTGGGAAATTCAGTGATTGTGGTTGAGCACGATGAGGATACTATGCGTGCGGCAGATTTTATTGTGGATATAGGGCCGGGAGCAGGAAAAAATGGCGGAGAAGTTGTAGCAACAGGTACCGCAGAAGAAATTATGGCTTGTGAGGAATCTGTTACAGGTGCGTATCTTAGCGGAAAATTAAAAATTCCTGTTCCAGCGGTAAGAAAAAAGCCTGAGAGCTGGATTAAGATAAGAGGTGCGAGGGAGAATAATCTTAAAAATGTGGACGTTGATATTCCGTTAGGCGTAATGACTTGCGTTACGGGTGTGTCGGGTTCAGGAAAGAGTTCCCTTATAAATGAGATTTTGTATAAGCATCTTGCAAAGGATTTAAACAGAGCTCATTGTATAGCAGGTACACACGACGGAATAGACGGAGTTGAGCAGCTTGATAAGGTCATTGCAATAGATCAGTCGCCGATAGGCAGGACTCCTCGTTCAAATCCTGCAACATATACAGGAATATTTGATATGATACGTGATTTGTTTGCTGCAACTTCTGATGCAAAGGAAAGAGGATACAGCAAAGGGCGTTTCAGCTTCAACGTAAAAGGCGGACGTTGTGAGGCATGTTCAGGAGATGGTATATTAAAGATAGAAATGCATTTCCTGCCTGATGTGTATGTGCCTTGTGAGGTTTGCGGCGGCAAGCGTTACAACAGGGAGACACTGGAGGTTAAATATAAGGGTAAGAGCATATATGATGTGCTTGATATGACGGTTGAGGAGGCGGTTGATTTCTTTGAAAATGTACCGTCGCTTAAGCGTAAGATAGAAACCTTAAATGATGTGGGACTTTCATATGTAAAGCTCGGACAACCGTCTACAGAGCTTTCCGGCGGTGAGGCTCAAAGAATTAAGCTTGCGACAGAGCTGTCAAAAAGGAGCACAGGAAAGACTATTTACATCCTTGATGAACCTACAACTGGACTTCATTTTGCAGATGTACACAAGCTTGTTGAGATAATGCACAAGCTTACGGAGGGCGGAAATACGGTAGTTGTAATCGAACATAATCTTGATGTTATAAAGACTGCAGATTATATTATAGATATGGGGCCTGAGGGCGGAGACAGAGGCGGTACTGTTATTGCAAAGGGAACGCCTGAAGAGATTGCGAAGGTTAAAAAATCATATACAGGTCAGTATTTAAAAAGATATTTGGTTTAGTGTGAAAATTTAATATGGCAGGAGCAGTGATGATTAGAGGAATTATATTTGATATGGATGGCGTGATGATAGATTCTGAACGCCAGTCCAATATGGGATGGCTTTGGGCGGCAGAGCAGCTTGGAGTTGAGATGCCTATGTGGCTTATTGACAGTTTTAAGGGTGCGCCTGTAAATTTAAGCAAGCAGTTTTTTGATGATTATTTTAAAGGTAAAATTGATTATTGGGAAGCAAGGCAGCTTAGGACAGAGCATGTTTATAAAATAAGAGAAACAGAGGGAATTCCTGTTAAGCAGGGATTGTTTAAATTGCTTGACTATATAAAGAAAAATAATTTTAAATGTGCAGTTGCTACGTCAACACGAAAGGAGAGCGCGGAAAAAACTCTTCATACAATAGGGGCATGGGATTATCTTGACGCTGTTGTTTATGGTGATGAGGTTGAGCACGGAAAACCGGAACCGGATATATTCTTAAAAGCTGCGAATGATTTAGGACTCAAACCGGAAGAATGTATAGTTATAGAGGACAGCATAAACGGTATTAGGGCAGGCCATGCGGCAGCTATGAAAGTTATACATGTGCCGGACACAATAGCCATTGATGACAATACAAGAATGCTTACCCATGCCGTGCTGGATAATCTTGCCGAAGTATGTGACGTGGCGGATAACTGGAATAAGTGTTCATGTACAGAATTTAAACCGGACAGACAGCATGTTATTGATACATTTACAAGATACACGTCAAATTATGACGTTTCAGATGATAAAATAAGGTTAAAAATTGAGCACACATATAAGGTGGCGGAGGCTGCCGAAAAAATATCAGTAAGTTTGGGGTTAAATCAGGAAGATACAGATATCGCATGGCTTTTGGGAATGTTTCACGATATAGGAAGATTTGAGCAACTAAGAAGATATGATACATTTTATGATGCGGTCTCTGTGGACCATGCCGCATTCAGCGCAGATATTTTATTTAAGGAAAATAAAATCGAAGACTATTTTCCAGGTATCCTTAAAAATAAAGATATTAAAACGAACGAAATACTTAAGTTATTGGAGCTTTGTATAAGGTGCCATAATATGTACAGAATTCCGACAGGTCTTACGCATAGAGAAGAAATGTTCTGCAATATTTTGAGGGATGCGGATAAAGTGGATATTATGAGAGTATGCGTGCAGATGCCGCTTGAGGCAGTGTATGAGGTGAGCAGGTACGAGGCATACAACAGCGGGATATCACCTGAAGTAGCGGAAATATTTCTTGAGAAAAGGACTGTTCCTAAGGAACTTAAGAAAACAGCAGTTGACAGCATAGTCGGACATATTTCATTTGCATTCGAACTTGTTTATAGGGAAAGCATACAGCTTGTAAGACAGCAGGGCTATCTTGAAAAAATGCTTTCATTTAACTCTGATAACGAGTCGACAAGAAAGACATTTGCAAAGTTAAAGCAGGTTATGGAAGAATATGTGAAAACCGTGTGCATGTGAATTACAAGAAGCAGCAGGCGCAGTAAGATAATTAAAATCATTTGATTTAAATTATTTAAGCGAAATAATTTATTTAAAGTAATTTATCTAAAATAATTTATTTAAAGCAATTTATTTAAAATAATTTCAATTACTGCTTGTCTTTCGTTTGTACCTAAACTATAATAATTTATACATGTTGAATGACTACTATGAGGAGGATATAACGTGAATCAGGAAAAAGTTATTGTTATTGATTTCGGCGGTCAGTATAACCAGCTGGTTGCAAGACGTGTCCGTGAATGTAACGTTTATTGTGAGATATATTCATATAAAACAGACATTGAACAGATTAAAGCTATGAACCCGAAAGGAATAATTCTTACAGGCGGCCCTAACAGCTGCTATGAGGAAAACTCTCCAAGCTGTACAAAAGAGCTTTTTGAACTTGGTGTTCCTGTACTTGGTCTTTGCTATGGCGCACAGTTGATGATGCATGTTCTTGGCGGAAAGGTTGAGAAGGCTCCGGTTCGTGAGTATGGAAAGACTGAGGTTTTCGTTGAGAATAAGTCACTATTGTTCACAGATGTTGAATCAACTACAATATGCTGGATGAGCCATTTTGATTATATTTCAAAAGTGGCACCGGGATTTGATATAGTTGCGCATACTGCGGATTGCCCTGTTGCAGCAGCAGAAAATACAGACAAAAATCTTTATGCAATTCAGTTCCATCCTGAGGTTCTTCACACACAGGAGGGCACAAAAATGCTTTTCAATTTCGTAAGAAATGTGTGCGGCTGCGCAGGAACATGGAAAATGGATGCTTTTGTTGGAAATTCAATTAAAGAAATCAGGGAAAAAGTCGGTAACGGTAAAGTGTTGTGCGCACTTTCAGGTGGTGTTGATTCATCTGTTGCGGCTGTAATGCTTGCAAAGGCAATCGGTGACCAGCTTACATGTGTATTTGTTGACCATGGCCTTTTAAGAAAAAATGAGGGTGATGAAGTGGAGGCAGTTTTTGGCCCTAACGGCCCTTATAAGCTTAATTTCATTCGTGTAAATGCACAGGATCGTTTCTATGCAAAGCTTGCAGGTCATGAGGAACCAGAGCAGAAAAGAAAGATTATCGGAGAAGAATTTATTCGTGTATTCGAAGAGGAAGCTAAGAAAATAGGAGCAGTTGATTTCCTTGTTCAGGGAACAATTTATCCTGATGTAGTAGAGAGCGGACTCGGCGGTGAATCAGCAGTTATAAAGTCTCATCATAATGTTGGAGGGCTTCCTGACTGCGTAGATTTTAAGGAGATTATAGAGCCTCTCAGAGATTTATTTAAGGATGAGGTTCGTAAAGCAGGTCTTGAACTTGGTATTCCTGAGTATCTCGTATACCGTCAGCCATTCCCTGGCCCTGGCCTTGGAATACGTATAATCGGCGAGGTTACTGCCGATAAGGTAAAAATAGTTCAGGATGCGGACGCAATCTATCGCGAAGAAATAGCAAAAGCAGGTCTTGACCGTTCAATCGGACAGTATTTCGCAGCCCTTACTAATATGCGTTCAGTTGGCGTTATGGGTGATGAGCGTACTTACGACTATGCAGTTGCACTTCGTGCAGTAAACACAATCGATTTCATGACTGCCGAGAGTGCAGAGATACCATTCGAGGTGCTCCAGACAGTTATGAGCAGAATAATAAACGAAGTTCGCGGGGTTAACAGAGTATTTTACGATTTAACGAGTAAACCACCGGGAACGATTGAGTTTGAATAACGGACATTTGAGCTGCGAAGCCTTATTTTATGGGCTTTGTGGCTCTTTTGTTTTGCTCTGTGATGTTAACGTGATGTTAAGAATGATGTGCCATTACTTTTCCTACTCAAAATGAGCATTATTCTTGTGATGTGCAGCTTCCTGTAAAAGTGCAATCGAAAACAGTTGCAAATCGGAAGTGCAATCCAATATGGTTGCAGATAGAAAAAAGAGCCGCCTCGGTCTGAGACGGCTTTACAGATTCAATTCTTGCGAAACTGGTTCAAGCGGTCTGCCAGCTTCTGATCCTTATCCGGATAAAGATGTGAGTATGTGTCGAGAGTGGTCTTTATAGATTCGTGACCTAGCCGCTCCGCAATCTCCAATGGAGTAAAACCGAGTTCTATCAGCATACTTGCATGAGAGTGCCGCAGGTCATGAACTCTGATCGGCTTCAGACCAACCCTTTCTGATACCCTTTTCATTTCTTTTTCGAGAGCTGTCTTCTGGAAGTAAAATATCCTGTCGCCATTTCCAATACCATAGAGCTTTGAAATGTATTCCTGGATATCGTTATATAAGAAGTCCGGAATGGATATACATCGCTTTGCTTTTGGTGTCTTCGGTTCAAGGAATAACTCCTCACCCTTGATTTTTGCATAATTCTTATTGATATCGATTCGCTTGGATGAAAGAATGTCTGCCGGAGTGAGAGCCAAAAGTTCTCCGGAACGCATACCGGTATAAAACAATATGTCAAATGCAAGCTTCATCGATGATTTATTGATTGCATTTGAAAACTTCTCATATTCAGCCTGCGTCCAGATGTTCATTTCATCTGCTTTACTCTTTCCCATACTGCCGGCCGCCTTGCATGGATTGACAGGTAGGCGGTAATGAGATACTGCGTAGTTCATTATTGCTGACAGCTGATTATTCACAGTTTTTAGATATGTTTGCGAGAATGGCTTTCCATCATCATCCCGATAGGAGATAAGCTCATTCTGCCATTTTCTGACCTTTATTGTATCAATGTCACAAATCTTCTGCTTTCCAAAGTAGGGGAGCAGTTTCGTTTCAATAATAAACCGCTTATTCTCCATTGTTGTAGGTTTCAAGCGGTGTTCCATATCTTCCAGATAATTTGCGACGAGGGAAGAAAAGAGTATGTCGCTTGAAGTGTTCTGCTGATCCAGAAAAGACCTCTCATAATCTTTTGCTTCCCTCTGTGTTTTAAATCCTCGTTTACAGATATGCTTCTTTTCTCCAGTCCAATCGGTGTAATAAAAATTAGCATACCATAATGTTTTTCCACTTTTCAGAGTGTATTTATATGCCGGCATTAGATATCCTCAGATGAATTTACCACACGAGCCAATATCTGATAAATATATTCCGGCTGGCGGGTTTCCAAAGGATACTGTTGATCACCGAACTGGAAGGCAATTCCATTCTGATAAGGAGTTACAGCCGACAATGCCGAAATCTTCTTATCGAAAGCTCCTTTGTTTGCTGAAAATACAACTCTCTTATTAGTGATAGAAAGAACTCCCTGCGTGCGTTCCTGCACATCACCACGAATTGGAGCCGCTTTTTTCGCTCCAAGATGTACTGACATTCCCTTTGCAATACGGACACTGGTGCCGCGGCTTCCTCCGGAATATCCTACAACCACATTCTTTGTTTTAACAAAAGTAGCTGGTCCACAGTAATGACACACCTCTCCGTTTGCAAGCATTACATTTGATGGCACAACTGGTAGTGGAGCATCTGCTGAAATCTGCATTGGTCTGTTGCCCTGGATGCGCTCCCCATGAAGTGCGGCCAGCAGGTACCGGATGCAGTCAACAAACCATCCGATACAAAACAATCCGAATGTACATAGGTAAAGGATACCCATGCCAATTTTCTTTTCTCTGAATTTATGAACCCCAAGCCATCCAAACAGGAGGCAGATAACAAAATCGGTCCAAGCTGCAGTCCATACCATAATATTCCTCCAATCGTTCTGTTATTTTTTTTAAGCCCCTTTTCCTTCGGTACCACTCGAAGGAAATGATTTTTTTTCTTCGTCTGCGTATTTGCCATACTCACCAGCTGCAACTGCCGAGATACCCTCTACGCACAAAACACCTGCCTTTGCTAATAAATATTGCTGGCTATCTTCGTCACAGCGGTTGAATTTTTGAAGGAGCGATTCTTCCTGTGAACTTATTCTCTTTCTGCTTGAAATGTTCAAAAGATAGTCCGTCGAAACATTCAAAGCACCAGCTATTTTTATTAAGTCTTCAATAGATGGCATTTTGTTACCATACAAATATGCGTCCTTTTCTTCTTTATGAAATCCTACCCTTTGAGCAAATTCATCCTCCGACATTTTTTGCTCTTCCATTAAATCTCGAATTCTCATTTTGAAATCAAGAACAAACTCTGGAGTATCCATTTTGAAGTTTGCGTAATCAATATTTGGAACTCCATGGTCATACAATTGTGCGACTGACACTCCGAACAATTTGGAAAGTTCAGATAATGTCTCACTATTTGGTTCAGAAACATTATTTTCCCAACTACTGATAGTTTGTTTTACAACACCAAGCTTCTTTCCTAATTCGCCCTGAGTAAGTCCAGCTTCTTTTCTGAGCTGCTTAATTATGTTGCCGTTTACAGCCATATAGCCAACCTCCTTGCGTGTTTATATTTTAGTCCAAAATCATTGGACTTTCAATGGCAAAACAGATAAGTCCAAAAAATATTGACAAAATCTATTGACAATCCAATATCAATGGACTATTATGTAAATGTCCATAGAAAATGGACTGAAAGGAGGATACAAAATTGGATACCAGCACAATCAATATTGCAGAAAGAGTAAAAGATGCTCGTAGGGATGCCAAATTAACACAGACCGAGCTCGGAAAGAGAATTGGGAAATCTAAACAGTGGGTATCCGAACTGGAGCGTGGAAATATTAAATTAAGTTTTGAGATGGCTGTAAGTATCTCCAACGCTTGCAATAAGACGACTGAATTTTTTTGCCATTAAAGTCCATAAATAATTGACTTTAATTTCATTATAAATCGTGGAGGTGAAAATCAAAATGGCAAATGTGACAGCTAAGACAAGCTCCAACATCTTTTACAAAGCCCGTTGCGAAGCGGCAACACACAATGAGCAGTTGAGCAGTAGAGAAGGAGCTGCAGATTACATGTCAATTGACAGAGGGAGACTTTATCGAATAGAGAGTGGCATTGCAGTTCCTTATCCGGAGGAAATAAGACTGATGGCAGATTTATACAATGCTCCGGAATTGGAAAATTATTTTTGCAGAATGATGTGTCCGCTCGGATGCGAAATGCCAAAAGCGGAACTGGCGAATTTGGACAGGATCACAGTCAGAACGCTTTCGGTTTTTCGGAAGATAGGGAAAACAAAAGAAATGCTTCTCGACATCACCGCAGATGGTGTGATTGATGAAAGTGAAAAGCCGGAGCTTGATGAGGTGGTAAAAAACTTAGAAGAGGTAGAGGAAATTGCACAAAGCATGAGACTTTGGATTAAGAAGAATATGTAAGAAATAGGCTTGAATGGTCGGCAGTATCATTGGACAGAGCGGAAGCAAGGACAGTCTGGCGGTGCTATTGGCAGAGTAGAGCTTAATAATTTTTTATTTACGTTCTGCGGACATTTGACAGCAAGTGACAACAAATGTGTCCGTAATCCAATCCAATCCGAATCCAAACCCGAATCGGGAAACCAATACAATATTTGCTCGGAGCAACCAGTAGCTCCAAGCCGGCAGGAGGTGACATTTTGTATTTAGCAGAAAACTTAAAGTTTCTTCGGGAGCAGAGAGGGAAGACACAGCAGGAGTTGGCAAAACTTTTTGGAGTTGAACAAAAGACATTGTCTTCGTGGGAATGTGGTAGCCGCACACCGGCAATCGGCATGATTGTTGAAATGGCAAAGTATTACGAGGTATCACTAGATGATTTGGTTCTGACAGATATGAAACCGCCTATACCTGTATATGCACTTAATATTGCATATCTCCGCAAAAAGTACGGAATGACACAACAGGAACTGGTAGAAATCGTTGGACTAAAACATAAAAGCAGCATCTCTTTGATTGAAGCTGGAAAATACGAACCTTCCATTGAAAAACTGGAGAAACTAGCAGATTTCTTTGGTGTAACTATGGACCAGATTGTTAAACAAGATTTATCGCAGGAGGTGAGCGAATGAACGCATTGGCGACAGCACCGGGTGTTATTGCGACACCGGGGAAATATTACATAGGAGCACAAGAAGTAATGGAATATCTTGACTGCAAGGAAAACAAGGCTTATGAGCTGATAAGGCAGCTTCGGGACGAGCTGGTAAAGGCAGGAAAGCTGACACCGGCATATCCAATTGGCAAAGTTCCGAGAAAGTATTTTTTTGAGAGATGCATGATTGAAGAATAGGAGGTGCAAGATGGCATATTACAATGTTTGCCCACATTGCGGCTGCAATCTGGATCCAGGAGAGAAGTGCGATTGCGAAAGCATTAAGGCGAGAGAACAGGAGACGAGCAGGATTTTCTACAGCCAGATTTTGATGACTGATGAAAAAGGAGGTCAGATGGCATTTACGTTCGACCATCCAAAAGGAGGTGCGGTGTCAGCATGAGAAACAAATGTCTTTTTAGTTTAGGGTTGGTGTTTGTGATTTCGCTGACATCAATGGTTGCCTTTGCTTTCAGCTTTGTAGGAACTCCGGCAGATGAGTTGGATAGCAGAGATATTATTGTTCAATCAATGATTTCTGATGAAGCGAATGCGACACCGACTGCAACATCGGTTGCAACAACTGCTCCAGAGCAGGAAACAGAGAAAGCAGAGCGGTCAAAAATCGGCAGTATGGACTGGGATTCGGATGATGCGTACCGACTGGCCAAGATAGCAATGGCTGAAGCTGAATCAGAGGACACAGAGGGAAAGGCTCTTGTAATGCTTGTGGTCCTCAATAGGGTTTGGAGTGATGAATTTCCGGACACAATCGAAGATGTTATTTTCCAGAAGGGGCAGTTTAGCCCAATCAGCAATGGAAGATATGACGAGGTAGAGCCGGACGAGGACTGCTATAGAGCATTGCAGCTTATTCAGACTGGTGGATGGGATGAAAGCCATGGAGCAACTTACTTTGAGAGCAAGAGCGATTCTACATGGCATAGTGAAAATCTTACTTTCCTGTTTAAGCATGGAAAACATTATTTTTACAAGGAGTGAGGACAAATGAGGAAGACACTGAAAAGAGATTTGATAGCGGTTATCTGTACACTGCTTGTCACATACGCTATCGGGAAATGGGCTTTTCATCTTGCCTATATCGAGAGAGGATACGAGGCTGTCGGAGGTGAGTATTTGTTGATTCTGGCAGTTTACTGGGGAGCATGGAAAGCAATTAACTGTTTATTTGATTCACTGGAGGAACTGGAAAATGAAAGAAATCGTAGAAAAAAAAGAAGTAGAAGAACTGCTCGGATGTGAAATTACAGATGAACAGTTTGAGGAGGCATTGAAATATGCCAGACACAAGCAGGAGTACATATACCAGCGTGAGCGAAGACAGGTTGTGTTACAGCATTGGTATCTTGTGAAGCTCACAGAGGAATATGTGAGAAGCCTTGCTTTTTCAAAATTCACTATGGATTTATGCAGAACATTGCGTGATATGGAAAAAGAGCACTCGATCAGAAATCAGAGTGCCCCTACGGATAACCATATTGTAGCAGTTCCTGCTTTATAAATCAAGCAAATATTACACAATATGGAGGTTTTATCTATGAACAATTCAAATGCTTTGGCTGAAATTCAGTCCAAATATCCAAACTGCAATCTGCTGTTACCAGCAGCTACATCAGTGCAGATCAACCCATTTTATAAGTGCTCCGTTATGGAAGTGGTGGCGGACACAGCACCAAGCTCAGGAGATATCTTCTCGGTCGGAAAGGTAAAGACTGGAGAGGATGGAAAAGGAAAAGCCATATATGAGGAAGTTTTCTCACCTGCAAAGCCGCTTCTTATGAAGCTTGCAACTGCGGCAGGAATCCAGTTTCACCCTGAGTACACAACAGTCATAAGAGAGAATACGAATACCTATGTCGGAAAGGCATACGGAGCAGTAAGACTTCCGGATGGAAGCTACAAGACACACATGGAAACAAAGCGTATCTGCCTTGATGATGAAGAATCGAAGTACCGCCTTGAATTTATGGATAAGTCAATCATGGGTATTCATGACTGGCGAGCTTCCAAGGCCGCCGCTGAAATGTTCAAGGGGGAATGGAAACAGGAAGCAGAACCAAATCAGTACGGAAAGTATGACAAATACTATGTAATTGCTGACAGCGACAGAGAGAAGTATATAGAGAGATCGATCCTTGTAAATATGACACTCCTTAGAAAGACTGCTTCTGAAAAGGCACAGACAGGAGCAATTCTTAGAGTTATCAGAGCTTTGCTTGGAATCAAGGGAACATATTCAAAAGCAGAGCTGGAAAAACCATTCGTTGTTCCGACAGTTACATTTGCACCAGACTACACGGATCCAACAGTAAGAAATGCAATGCTTCAGCAGGGAATGAACTCTATGGGAAATATGTTCGGAGCTTCATCCACACCACCGGCAATTTCCACAGCGTTTTCCGGAGAAGCGTTTTCAACAGACTTTAATCCGGAAGATGAAGTGGACAATCCGGCATTTGCCTCAGATCAGACAGAGGATGATGCGGTTGCAGGAGAGCAGGAGAAGAACTGGTTCGACCAGGAACAGCAGACACCACCACAACAGGAGCCAGTCGAGAATGAATCGACAGGATATTATTGTGACGGATGTGGGGCGGAAATCAATGCGAGAGTATATGAATACTCGCTAAATAAGTTTGGAAGACCTCTTTGCATGAAGTGTCAGAAAGGAGCTGGGAAGTGATGAATCTGATTAAGATTTCAACGGATTTGGAATTATCCGTACATGAGTTTCCGACAGGAACACATGAGGAACAGAACAATAAGCTTCGAGAGCTGATAGGAAATGACTGCAGATTATATGAGCATGTGATGCCAAAGCGATTATATACAGAATTACACCAAATGGACCATCCGACTAAGGTCAAGGGGCAGTGCGTAAGTATGCTAATTGACGAGGAGGGATTGTTGAAAGAAGTAATCATCCCGAATCTCATAGGCAGTTACCTTTATGAAACTGATAAACACAATATTCCAATAACAGGAAACATACTGATTGTTGGGGAAGAATGGACCGGTGATGGCATTGATTTTTGCGGCATTGAGGAATCGGTATTTAAGGTATTAGAGCTGCAGCTAAATAACATGATTATGGCGATGAAAGCAACAATGGAGGTGTTGAAATGAAGATATTACATACAGCAGACTGGCATCTTGGAACATTCCGAAGCCCAGTTAAGGACGGAGTAAATCTCCGAACAGAGGACACGAAAAGATGTCTGGATGAACTGATCAGAGTGGCAAATGAGGAAAAACCGGATTACTCGATTGTATCTGGTGACATATTCCATGTTGGCCGCCTGTGGTCCGACAGGTGTTGTGAGGAAATTATTACTGCCATTCATTATATCAGAGAGCTTGCGGCAGTATCAAAGCAGGTCGTTGTTATGAGAGGCACTCCAAACCATGACGGATCAGGACAGTTCAACGTCCTCTCTGAAATGTTTGCAGATGTTCCGAATGTTCATGTGGTGATTACCCCGCAGGTAATTTCATTTGATGATGTTGATATTGCGGTGCTCCCGGGATTTGACAGGGGAGTGTTCAGAGCTAATCATCCGGGATTGTCAAGTGATGAAGAAAATGTGGTGTTTACAAATGAATTATCAAATATTGTAACAGGGTTGAAAGCACAATGCTCTCCAGAAAAGAAAAGTATTCTGATGGCACATTACACAGTGCCAGGATGCAATACCGAGAGCGGACAGACAATGATGCTCACACAGTTTGAGCCAATCATTCCGCAGGAGGCTTTATTGGCGGCCAATTACAATCTGGTTGCTTTAGGGCATATTCACAGACCACAGAAGATAATGCACAGAGACTGGTATTATTCCGGTGCGATAAATGCCATGAACTTTAATGATGAGGGACAGCAGAGGGGCTTTTGGATTCACAACTGGCACGAGCTGGGAACATGGCAGAGTATTTTCCATGAAACACCTATCAGAGAGTTTGCAACCATTGAACTCAATGATGATGATGTGACACAGATAAATATGCAGGCTATGGATTTTGTTGCTACCGAGAAGTGGAGAGGACAGATCGATGGAAAGATTGTCCGTGTTCATTATAGCTGCACCGCAGAAAACAGCAAGGCTCTGAATAAGGCAACTTTGGAAAGAGAGCTTCTGGAAGACGGAGCATTTATGGTATGGGAAATTCTTCCAGACAAGATAGATGAATTCGCCAACAGAACACAGCTTGAAAATGCCACGGATCCAGAAGCAAACCTTATTAAGTATCTTGAGGAAAAGCAGGTACCGCAGGAAAGAATACAGGAACTTGTATTAAAGGCAAGACCGATTATTGCTGAAGCTGAGGCAAGCATGACAGCGACAGCAAATAGCGGAACATTTGAACCTGTAGAAATTGCTGTTAAGAATTATCGTAACTACGAAGAGGAAACATTTAATTTCGAGGATATCACTTTCTGCACAATCAACGGTCAGAATGGAGCAGGAAAGAGCAGCTTGTTTATGGATGCGATTATCGACTGCCTTTATGAAGAACCGAGAGAGGGTGTAATCAAGGATGATACAGGAAAGGCACCATGGCTTAGAAATGATGAAAGTGTCCGTTCCGGTTCGATTATGTTTACATTCCGTATCGGAGAGAAAAAGTATCGTGTTACACGAACCAGAGCCCGTTCCGGAAAAGGAACTTTGAATATCTCCCAGTTTGTTGAGAATGAATGGAAAGATTGTTCCAAGGAACGATACAACGATACACAGCAGGAAATATTGAACATCCTCGGAATGGACAGCTTTACATTCAAGTCATGCGCTCTGATTATGCAGGATCAGTACGGATTATTTCTACAGGCAAAACCAGAGGAAAGAGTTGAAGTCCTTGGAACGCTTCTTGGACTTGGAGTGTATCAGCTAATGGAGAGAATCGCTTCCGACAAGGCGAAAGTGAATGGAGCCAAGAACAGGGATTTGAAGCAGGAAATCACAATTCATAATGTTACAATCGCTGAATTTGGCAAGCCGGACGAAGAGCTGGAAGCATGCAAGACGGAATTGGCAGAGCAGGAAGCCAGACTGCAGGCAAAGATTAATGAGAGAGACCGGAAGAAACTTATTCTGTCGAATCAGCAGGAAGCCGCAGAAAGGCGAAAGAAAGCTCTTGCAGCTGTTACAACATTACAGGCAAAAAAGACCATTGCAGAGCAGAATAGAGCTACACAGCAGGCAATAGCAGACAGCAGTTTAGCAACTCTCACTCAGAAGCCTGAAATAGAGGAAAAGATTGCTGAAAGAAATGATTTGCTGAAGCGGGAACTGGAACTTGCAGGACAGTCAGCACTCTACACCACAAAGAAACAGGAGGCTGAAAATCTTGCAAAGCAGGCTGAAAGTGAACAGAAGAACATTCTGGAGTTGCAGGCTGCTTTACAGAAGAAACAGGATGAAAAGAATGCAATGATACTGGATTCGGCCAATGATGGTGAGGTCAGGCAGAAAGCCGAAACATACACCAAAAAGAAAGCAGAGTTAGAGGATATGCAGGAAAAAGCTGTTGCATATCAGAAAGCAAAAACTGAATACTCTGCGGCAGTTTTCCATGAAAGCGAGACAAGGTCAAGCTTTGATAGGGAGAAGCAGAAAGCGGACGAGCAGAAGCAGTTTCTTGAAAAGAAAGTTGCAATATTGAATGAATCCGGATGTGTGGATATCGAGAAAGCACATTGTAAATTCTTGCAGGATGCCATCGAAGCAAAGGAACAGCTGGAAGTACATGAAGCATTGTATGTAGACATTGCCGCTCGCAGAGATTGCGAACTTGCAAAGAGCAGATATGCAATAGAGAACAAACAGGCTGAAATGGATGCGATAGGATATGATGCGGCAGCTTTAACAGTCCTGCAAAACGAATGTGCAACATTGCTTCCGTATGTGGCACAGCTCGAAAAAATCAACCAGAGGGAAAACAATCTCGCTTTGATTAAGGCGGCTTTGGAACATTTAAAGTCAAATATATCAGAAGCAGAAAACAGGCTTGCTGAGGTCAAATTAAAGGGCACACAGGCAGAAACAGAGCGTGATATATATGCCAAAGCGTTTGAAGAACATGTGCATGTGCTTAGTGCCATTACTGCTCTTGATCCGTGGGTAGAAAAGGAAAAAATGCTCCCAGTAGCAGAGGAAAGAAATGCAACAGCATTGAACAGGGTTCTGGAGTTGACAGCAGAAATTACCGGTATCGATGATGAAATCTCAGAGAGACAGGCAGAGGCTGATAAAGAGATACTTGTTATGGCGGGAATGGAAGAGGCTCAGGCGATTGTAAACGGACTGGATACAGAAGTGAATGCCATTAACAGCATGGTAAAGGAAAAACAGATGCGAATTGGAGCTTTACAGCAGAAATCGGAACAGATTGCAAAGTTGAAGCAGGATATTGCAGCTTTACAGGACAAGCAGGTGGAATATGCCAAGGAGACAGCTGATTACGATACATTGAAAGTCGCATTTAGCCAGAGCGGTGTGCCACATCAGATTATCCGTTCTATTATTCCACAGCTGACAGCTACAGCAAATACCATTCTTGGACAGATGACTGGCGGAAAAATGGGAGTGGAGTTCCGATTAGAGAGATTACAGAAAAATGGAAAAGAAAAGGTATCGCTTGATATTTACATTGAAGAATACGGAAAGTCGATACTTCCATACCTTTCAAAATCTGGAGGCGAGAAAGTCAAGTCTTCATTATCGGTAATTCTTGCATTGGCAGAGATTAAATCATCTTCAGCAGGAATCCAGCTTGGAATGCTCTTTATTGACGAGCCTCCATTCTTGGATGGGGACGGAATACAGGCATATTGCGACGCATTGGAGACAATACAGAACAGATATAACAATATCAAAATAATGGCTATCACACACGATCCGACTATGAAAGCCAGATTCCCACAGAATTTGGATGTAGTCAAAACGGAAAATGGTAGCAAGGTAATTTATTAAGACAGGAGCCGGAGGGAAAACCTCCGGTGTCCGAAAGGAGGATGATCGAATGCCAAACAGGATAATCAAGGAGAGCATCTGCAGGAGCGAAGAAATAGATTCTTTATCTTGGTTCGAGGAAGTTCTGTTTTATAGATTGATTGTAACCTGTGACGACTTCGGCAGATACGACGGAAGAGCAAAGATAATCAAGGGAAGCTGCTTTCCTCTGAAAGATATTACGGAAAAAGATATAGATAAGGCGCTTGGTAGGTTGTCGGCGGTGGGCTTGGTCAGAGTGTATGAGGCACAGGGAAGACCGTACCTGCAATTGGTAACTTGGGCGGATCATCAGAGAATTCGTAATCAAAAGAGTAAGTATCCCGGATTTTCAGAGGATTGTGAATTGCTGACATTTGACAGCAAAGGACAGCAGATAAAAACATCAGACAACAAATGTGTCCGTAATCCAATCCAATCCGAATCCAAATCCGAATCGGAAACCAATACAAATATATGCTCCGAGCAGACAGTAGCTGCGGAGCCGCCAGTAATAGGTATCATGATGAATACTGGTGAAGAATACCCGATTACACAGAGTTATGTTCTTGAACTCGCAGAATTATATCCTGCTGTTGACATTATGCAGGAACTAAGAGCGATGAAAGGCTGGTGTGATGCTAATCCAAGGAAACGGAAAACAGCAGGAGGAATGAAACGATTTATCAATGCTTGGATTTCAAAGGTCCAGAACAGAGGTGGAACACCTGGTTATACGCAATCTTACAATCAGACAGCCGGCGGCTCAAAGGTAGAGCAGTTTGCACAAGGAGCAAGGGAGTGGGCGAATGGATAAACAGCAATTTGCGACATTGGCAATCGGAATTAAATCCGCATATCCAGCTTCAAAAATACTCGAAGATAATGCCTCAATGGATTTTTGGTATATGACACTTAAAGATATTCCGTATGAGATTGCTGAAAATGCTGTTATGGAGCATATTTGCACAAATGTTTTTCCACCCAATATAGCTGAAATAAGGAAACTGTGTATGGAAAGGTGCAAGCCCAAAATCCTGAGTTTTGATGAAGCTTGGGGAGTGGTACAAAAAGCTATGGCAGATTACGGATGGTATCATCCGCAGGAAGCATTCGCAATAATGGACGAACTGACATTGTCGGTGGTCAAAAATTTGGGATGGAGCAGGCTGTGCCAGAGCGAAAATCCAACTGCGGAAAGGGCGAACTTCCGAGAGGCATATATGAGAAAAGCTACGGAGGCACAAAATACAAATTCGCTTCCGGATTTCGTCGCACAGAACAAGGCATTACTGCAACAACATTATGTACCGGCGATAGAAAAGAAAGAAGTGCCAAAGATAGAAAGTGAAGATAAACCAGAACCGGTGCAGCTTACAGAAGAACAGCTGGAAGAAAGAAAACGAATGTTTGAGGAGGCAAAAAGGAGGATTTTAGGTGGCAAAACATAGTGAAGCTATACAGGGGACTGAAAAGGAATTTTTAGACGAATTTCAAAAACTCTGTTATTCACGAAGTTCTTGGCAGGTGTGGGCCGACTTGATGGCAGCTATGGCATGTTCAATCAGCAATGTGGCTGACAGAAGCCCGGAGCATTATGAGAGCAGAGAAAAAGAATATGCACAATGCATAGAGAGACTTGGTTCTGTGGAAGTTCCTGCAAAAATGCTTGCAATCATTGTTGAAGCCTTAGAAAGAAATCCAGAACAGGATTTTCTTGGGGCTATGTATATGCAGTTAAATCTAGGAAATCACTGGAAAGGACAGTTTTTCACACCGTATTGCGTATGCAAGATGATGTCTGAAATAACCTGCGAGGATGTTGACAGCCATATCGAGAAGCAAGGGTATTTATCTATATGCGATCCTGCCTGCGGAGCAGGTGCAACATTGATAGCTGCCGCAAATACTATGAAGAAATGCAAACATAATTTTCAAAATCATGTGGTTTTTGTTGCACAGGACATAGACAGAATAACTGGGATGATGTGTTACATACAGCTTTCACTTTTGGGATGTGCAGGATATGTGTGTATAGCAAATACGATTACAAATCCTTTGACGGGGCATGTACTGTTCCCTAATGAAAAAGATGGACAGGAACTCTGGTATATGCCAATGTTTCAAAATCAAATATGGACATGGAGAAGATTGTTCCAGTCAATTGGCGGTCTTGGTGGAACTGCAACCACCGAAAAAACAGTGGAAAAAGAGCACTTTTATATGTTTTTCGATTTCGATAAAAAGGAGGAAGCCTATGGAAACAGGTAGAAATGTAATGCACTACGCATTAGGAGATAATCAAGATTACGAACACGAATGGAGCAAAGCTGTTCTTGAGTATCTGGAAAACGGATATTCTTCGGAAGATAGCAAGAGCGAAGTTGAGGTAGGGAATACTACCTACAAGATATTAAAGAGAGAGAAAGTAACCGCATTCTATGACGCTGACGGTAACACATTGTTTGATATAGAGAACGACAGATTAAAAGAAGAATATGAGGCTATGGAAAGCCTGGATGAAACAGAGCCGAAGTCAGAGATTGGAAGAGCCATTGCAGGGATTGAGAAACAGGCATTTGAGCAGGCGGTTGATAACAATATAGGTACAGATGAAATGATTCCAATGGGAACAGCAAGCCTTGAAGAAATTGCGAAGGGAATTCCGGCGCCTACACCAGAGGAAGTTGAAACAGCAAAGAAAAATAACAGTTCTGTTTATATCGGAGTTGTTGGGGCAGTTACGAAGTTGCAGGAGGAATTGAAAAAGGCTAAGGATAAGTCGTTTGCAGATCCAATAATCAAACATCTGATTGAAAGGTGCAGGGAATCAGAAAGTCTTGCTTCGGATGTATGCCAAGACCATAAGACATGGGAGAAGTGCTACAAATACATTTACGAGCAGGCAAGAAAGCAGGCGAAAGGTAGTAGCTGTGCAGTTCTTGATGATGTGGTTTATGAATGGGCTGAGGACTATTTCCATAAAGATGATAAGGCTGAGGAGGATAAAAAAGCTAAAGAAGCTGCGGAGAGAGAAAAGAAGCAGAAAGCTGATCAGCAGAAGCGTCTGGACGGCATGAAGAAGCGTGCAGAGAAAAAGGCGAAGGCGGTTGAAAAAGATAAGGCAGCCCAAGAAGCTCCAAAGCCGGAAGCAAAGGCGGAAAAACCAAAGAAAGAGCCAGAGAAGAAAGAAACTCCTAAGAAGAGGTCGAATGAACTTGAAGGGCAGATGGATCTGTTCTCAATGATGGGGCTGTAAGGAGGATGTACGATGGAAAAAAGAAAGCTGTCTGCATTGCCTAGACCAGAGGCAACAGCAGAAATGGTTGAAATGGCAGATAGACTGGACGGAATGGAGCACATTGTGACTGCGGAGCTGGTTGATGATAACAAAATACTGCTTCTGAATTTCTATGAGGTGTCGAAGCTCAAAAAAGGAAAAACGGAAGCAGCATTTAGGACATTTCTGTCGAGTGATGATTATATCACGCAGGACCTGTCACAGTCAAAGGTTAAATGGCTTACAGCTGCATTTGATAATATGCAGGGTTTCCGGCTGTGGGAGTACAAATGGGATCAAAAAACATGGAAAAGCGAACACATTCCAAAGGTGTTTATCTGGACAGCAGAGGACAAGGGCATCATGGAGAGCTTTTTCAAGGCTTACCGCAAAGATACTGACGAGAACGTATGGAATGCTATTGACAGATTCCAGGACAAGGTCAAGGCAGAACGACTGGAAGAGAAACACAGAAAAGTCCTTGCACCGATTGATCTGCGGATGGAGCCGATAGGAGAGCCTTCACAGGATTTTACCGACTGGGTATGGGAGCATGGCATGAGTTTCAGTCGGTACGGAATTTATAAAGAGACATCCAAGGGAAAGGCTGAATTTGAGTGTACACACTGCCAGAAGACAGGAATCGTTGACCGGAGCAGGATAAGACTTCGGAACAATGAAAAGGGGGAATGTCCTTTCTGCGGAAGCAGAGTGACATATAAGGCAAGAGGAAAAATGCCATGCCAGATAGTAGATGAAAGATGGTTCATATATGTGGATCGGCAGGAGGAAGGTTTTTTACTTCGGTACTTCAAAGCATGGAGACACATAAAGAATGACGCAATGATAGCAGGCAGCATATGTAAGAAACGCATTGAAGAAACCATGCATGAGTACAGCCGCTGTTTCTGCACATTCTTCGGCGAAAAGCTGATGAAAGAAAGCTATGAATGGGGAGTGTATCACCAGAAAGGGAATTCTCGCTGGATTCCGGATGAGGGAAATATTGCTTGTATGGAATCTATACTCTATCCGGGAAATCTTCCACAGGCATGGGAGCACACACCGATGAAGTATTCCGCACTGGAAATTCTAGCACAGAACATCCCGACCACAGCTTTCAGATATGAGGATGCCCTTGATGTTTATCTGAAATTCCCGAAGCTAGAGTGGTTCTGCAAAATGGGCTTGAACCAGCTGGCAAAGGATGTGGTAAGAGGCTACAACTACAGCGGGAACATGACGGGGAAGGTCAATTATAAGGCTGACACCATCTACGAAATCTTAGGGCTGAATAAGGTCAATACGAGGACACTACAGGCAATAGACGGCAATCATTACGAACTCCGACTGTTGCAGGTGGCACAGCAACTTGATATCCAGATGAAGCCGGAGCAGTTAAAGGAATTTTACGAAACCTTTGAATGCAACACAGATCTTCTGAAGGAGAAGAACAGAAGGGTATCGCTCCATAAGCTCTGCCGGTACATAGACAAGGAAAGTGAGAGATACCCGATCGGAGAAAAGAATGCTTGCATGTGGGGCTATTCCTACAACAGGTACAAAGAGAGAACAGATCCACGAATAGAGAGAAAACAGAATATGGCACATGACTGGCTTGAGTATATAGGATGGTGCCGGGAGCTGAAATACGATCTGGATAACAAGTTTATCTACATGCCAAACAATTTCAAAAAGGTACATGATAGAACTGCGGAAGAATATAAGGCATTGCAAGATAAAAAAGCTGCAGCTGAAAAGAAACGCAGAGAGAAACTTGCCGCCAAGAAAATGGCCGAGACAAAAAAAGCGATGGAAGAGATATTTAGCAGAAATGATGGGGTAGATGCTTTCCAGATAAAGGGAAAAGGCTTGATACTGGTGGTACCTCAGAGTGGAGATGAAATCCGTAAGGAGGGCGAGGCTTTGCATCATTGTGTCGGAGGATATGTCGATAGAGTGGCAAGAGGAGAGACAAATATTTTCTTCATCAGAAAAGCAGATCATCCAGAGAAATCTTATTTCACTATGGAATGGAGAAATAACAAAATTATTCAGTGCAGAGGCTTTAAAAACTGCGGAATGCCGGCAGATGTTCAAGCCTTTGTAAAAGTATTTGAAAAGAAAATGAATGAAGCTATACAAGGTGACAACAAGAAGAATGCCAAAAGAAAGGCGGGATGATAAATGGCAGACAATCAGAGACACAGAATAAAGAATTTACTTCAGAAGCTCAATGACGAGGATAGAAATTCCCTCTGTTGCTTATTAGTGAAAGCTGGCTATGCGGTAAGGATTGGAAAAGAGCGGCCGGGAGGAAAAGGACAGACAATGTACTTTGTAGAGTATTGGGTGGAGGGAGATGATACAAATGCTGAAACAGGTAACTAGCTTGATAATACCGAAGTTTATTGCAAGGAAACCCAAAATCAAGCACGGAACATACAACAAGTATGGCTTTGTTATTACGCTTCATCAGTATTGTATCTGTCCTAGATGTAACCATATCCTCAATGCCGGTCCAGATTATCAGCCGGATTATTGTAGTAAGTGCGGACAGCATGTTAATTGTTCAGATGTTAATTGGGAAGATGAGGTTCACCTTGGATATGTCAGAAAGGAGGAACGCTGTGAATAAATCAAAAATTGAGTGGTGTGATCATACATGGAATCCGATTACAGGATGCCGACACAACTGTTCGTATTGCTATGCAAGAAGAATGACCGCTAGATTTGCTGGAGATGTAAGACTGAATTTGATGGCGAAGAAAGATTATTCAATAGAGCCTGCGGCAGATAATTCAGACAATGTATTTGTTTTGGAAGAACCAATGCTAAACGAAACAGGAAATACATTGGTTTATCCATTTGGATTTGAACCTACATATCACAAGTACCGCATGGATTATCCAGAAAAGCTCAAAATGGGAAATAACATTTTTGTTGGAGCAATGGCTGACATATTTGGGAAATGGGTTCCAGGCGAATGGATCAGAGATGTAATGGAAACCTGTTTGGATAACCCAATTCACAATTACCTGTTTCTCACCAAGAATCCGGAGAGATATACGGAAGTTGGAGTGCCGGCGGGACTGGAAAATATGTGGTACGGAACAACCATTACCTGTGATGCGGATGCTGACAGATTTAATTATCTTCCTGCTGGATGCAATACGTTTGTCAGCATTGAACCACTAATGGGAGACGTTGTTTCTAAGCATAATGTGATGTTTCGACAGGTTGATTGGATAATCATCGGAGCAGAGACGGGACGTAACAAAAATAAAATAGTGCCAGAACTGCAATGGATAAAAGATATTGTTGTAAAAGCTGATTATAATTCTGTGCCAGTTTTCATGAAAGACAGTCTGATTCCGATTGTCGGGGAAGAAAATATGCGCCGAGAATTTCCAAAGCAGCTGCAACATTCGGAGATTAGCCCGAAGCTGAAAGCAAAGTTGTTTGATGGCTGTGCATCATGCAAGGCTCATTTGAGAAAAAGCGAAATGATAACCCTGCTGGCAAGGTCAAAAAGAGGCGAACAGCCCAAACAATTCGGGTTTATGTGCAGGGATTGCTTCAAAGAGTTTTGCAAAGACCTTGGATTAGATATACCGGAGCTTATTGGATTGGCAGAGAGCGTAACGATAGGTCCAGGTGATAAAGATGAGTAAATGGAACGCAAACAGAGAGGGTTATGCTGACAATACCGCCAGCATAGCAATCCAGAGAGTGTCAAAAGAAGAAAGGAAGAACAATATGGCAAAGAGAAGCTGCAGACGAACAACTGACGAGAATGCTATTCACAATAAGGCTGTAAAGATAAGAAAAATGACAGATGAGCAGCTGGTACATTACGTTGAGGACAGAGTGGAAAAGGCGAGAAGTGAAGGTTTTAATTGTGGAAAAACACAGGCACCCAAACATAAAACTGTGGATATTACAGGAATTATCGAGGAAATTAGCTCTGTGAAAGGAATTGGAGCAACTAAATTGGCTGATATAAAAGCTATTCTTGAAAAACATCTGGAGGTGAGAGCTGATGCCTGATCCTCGAAGACAGCTTGTTGGCAGGAGAAGCAAAGTATCCGGAGAGACGTTCGAGAGGTGGATTTCAAATGCGTGCGAATTCTATCTGCGAAACGGATGGGCTCACATAGAAAAGACACCAGAGCCATTTCACATCACTGGCAAGGACAGAGATGGAACTGTCAAAGGATATTACGAGAAGAAAGGACAGCCTGATTACAAAGGAATCCTCTGTGATGGAACTGGGATTATGTTTGAAGCGAAGCATACTGACGGTGACAGAATCAGACAAAATGTTGTGACAGATACGCAATGGGAGAACTTGGACATATACGAGAAGTTCGGTGCTCATTGTTACGTGATGGTATCGCTAGGGCTAACAAAATTCTATAGAGTGCCATGGGCGACTTGGAAGAAAATGAAAGAATTGTTTTGCCACAAATTTATGACAGAACAGGAACTGGAGCCTTATAGGTTGCAGGAAAAACAATGCACGATTCTTATTTTGGAAGGAGTGGAATTGAAAGATGAAAATACAGAAAACGGAGCTTGCAACAAAGCTTAATCAGATTAAGGGGGTTGTTCCCAAAAAGACAACAATGCCTATCTTACAGGGGATTTTGGTAAAGGAAGGGTATTTAATCGCCAACAACTTAGAAATGACCGTTAAGGCGAAGTTAGAGGGCACAGAGGGAGAATGCTTTATTATTCCAGAGAGAGCCTTTGACCTTATCAATAATCTGCCAGACGGCGAAGTAGATATTTCTGTTTCAAATGGCAATACAATGACGATAAGAGCAGACAAAATCAAAAATAAGTATCAGACAATGGATCCGGAACCATTTCCGGTAGCGGATATTGATGGAGAGGGTAGTGAGTTTACACTTAAAGCGGGACAATTACTGGAATCCGTAAAAAGAGTTTCTTATGCAATTCCTCAACAGGGAGGAAATGCCACTATGTCAACTATGTGTCTGCAGGCTAAGGACGGACAGTTGAATTTCGTAGGACTTGATGGGCATGTCCTTGCATGGGACAAGATTGATTATGACGGAGAATTCGAGCTGCTTATTCCAAAGAATACTATAGATAAGCTGAAGACACTCGGATTAACCGGAGAGGTAAGAATTAGACATAGTAATGCAATGGCTATATTTGCAACGGAGGATTTTGAAATATGTACAAGACTTGTACAGGGAGAATATTACAAATATCAGAATATGTTTAAAGAACTGCCACTACATACTGTAATATCTCGCAAAGAGCTTCTGGATGCAATGGTACGAGCCAAAATGTGTACTGCTGAAAAATGCCCCGTTAAATTTGAAATAGCAGGAAGTCAGCTGGGTTTAAGTATCAAAGACCAGACAACGGATTACCATGAGACTGTTGATTTACAGGAAGATATATCGGAGGAATTAACAATAGGTTTTGATGCCAGATTGGTAATTGAAACACTAAAAGCATTTGATTGTGACAATGTAGGAATTTCTCTGCAGGGTCCTAAAATGCCAATGATTGTAGAAGCGGAGGATAGCGATTTCAAGACAATCGTTCTCCCTGTGGCTATAAAGTAAGCACCATGTAACTATAAACAAAAATTCATATGCGTTATCTGATTGGTCTCGGATAAGGAATATATCACACTAATAAAAGGGGCGGCAGGTGCTTCCGCCCGGAAAGGAGAAACAAATGGTATTCAAAATAATACTGATAATAATTGCGTTTGTTATGCTTTGCGGAATGGTTGCTGATGAAAGCAGATATAACAAGAGAACATATTGTATCGGATTTGTAGCTTGCATTATTGCAAGAGCAATTTTGGAAGGAGGATTATTTTAGTGAGAGATTATAAGAAAGTTTGTAGATGCAGGGACTGCGGGAAGATATATGATAAGGGCATTCCATATATATGTTCAAAATGTGGGGCAGAGATTGGAAGACCTACACCAACAATTTTACAGATGATGGGAAGCGGAGAAGTTACACTTACAGAAAAATGCGAGAAGGTTGTTGCTAAAAAAGGTTTGTTTGGATGGAAGGTTAGAGAACCGCAGGATCCCGAGGCTATCCAGGAATGACACCAAAGGAGATGTGTAACAGCTGCACCCATGAAAATTACTGCATGGGTGCATATCGCAAAGACCATTGGTGTGGAAATCATACCAGAAAGGACAGAAAAATGCCACGCTGTAAAGACTGTAAAAACAAAAGGTATATAAATAATCGTTACGAAAATGAAAGTATATATGTGCAGTCACCTTGCTTTATGTGTAAATGGAATCCTACAGATAATAGGGTGATAATGTACGAACCAATAAACCGACAAACAAAAAAATAGAGTCTCATATACACACTGCCATAGTGCGAAAATCACACCAAAAAGGAGAGAAAATATGAAGTGTCCAAGATGCGGAAAAGAGGCAAAAAGACTGTTGGCTCTGTCGAGAGCAGACAACAAGACAATGATATGTGATGAGTGCGGAACAAAGGAGGCACTGGATGATGCAGGGCTGACCGAGGGAAGTTCGGTAAGAAAGTCCATACTTGCGTGTGTTGGAAGAGGCTCTACACCACAGGAGAGAATCAGAGCAAAGGTGCAGGCTACAGGAAATAAGTGGGCTATGGAGAATTTTAGAGATACGCATAACTAAGAGTGATGGAGGAAGGACAATGGAATTAAAAGAATTTGCGAATTTAATTGATGGAAGACAATATGACTATCGAATGTTTACCAAAGAAGAATTACAGCTTGCCAAAGATAACAGAATTGTAATTGTTACAGGTGCAAGTGATGACCTGGTTGAATTAGAGGGAGCAATAACAGATGAGGGGGATTGCTGGGAAGGTGGCAAAATATATGTTAAGGCTATTCCTAATGGTGGAATAGTACACAACTGTGAGCGTTCGGATGTATTCGGATTTACTGCAAAATGGTGCGAAGAGAAAGATAAGAACGGAAAGATAATATCATGGACATATGATGTTCCAATAGAACATGAAACATTTGTGATTTATGAAGATGATGAACCTTACTGCAGGGGATTTGTATTTAGGGTTTAGCCTAAAATGAAATTTAGGAGGCATATTATGACAAAAGAACAGATTCACGAAGCACTGTGCAAAGCTCCAGATGAAGATAAAATGAGGCTGGCTATAGCTTGTCAGATGAATGGTATTGACGTTCGGGATATAGAGACAGGGTTGGCAAATGTGCTTACAGATGTACAAAAAGCTATAAAACCAGCAATCGAATATTATAGATATTTAGGAGGAAAATAGTATGGCAAATTTTGATGAAGATATTAAGAGAATCACAGATGAAATCCTATCGGATGGAACTGTTGACCAGATTATTAGAGAAAAGGTGACGGATGGAATAGAAAAAGCAATAGCTAGTTCATTTAATTATGGAAAGCTTGAAAAGGCGGTCAAAGAAAGAGTTGAGCAGGTTTTAGTTCCGTTTATTGAAAGCTATGATATGTCTGCCTATATAGTAAAATTAGATACAGTTCTTACGGAAATAGTTAATAAATCTGTTCTTATGGATAATAAGCAAATGTTGGAAAATTTCCAGTATTTGATGAAAGAACCTCAGATAACAGAAATGAAATTAACGGATTTGTTTAAGGAATACAAAAAGTTTGTCGCAAGAAATATGGATACCTATGACAGAAAAGTTGAATGGGATGAGTCACCAGAGTATGAGGCAATGACTGTTTTCTTTGAATTTGAGGAGGATCGTGAGAGAAGATGGAGTTCATTCAGATATGCCACTATTGATTTTACAGTGGATGAAGAGGAACAGCAGGAGGAACTCAACAGAACAATACGTCTCTCTAAGTGGGATAGAGATAGAAAGGATGGATGGGAAATAAGAGTAGATACAAACCCAAATCTGAATTCCCTTAGAAATCTGGATGCGTTTGACTTATTACTCTTGAAGCTGCAGAGAGCAGATGTCAGAATTATTGCTGACGAGTTGAGCGATGAAGATGATGTCTATTCTGACACAAAGCCGGAGCCAACATATGAGTAACTATGAATGGACAACTGAAATTTGATGAATTTATGAATATAACAGAGGAAAAGCCATCGGAACATAAGCAAGAGAGAGTTCCGATGGTGGATCCGTGTTACTACTGTTTATGCAGGTCGTGTATCAATAATGCAGAGAGCCTTACTGTCAATCCGGAAGAAGTGCCATACGACTGGCACCCGTGTTTCTTTTGCGATATATGCAATAATTTTGATGGAGAAAGTCCCGAAAATATGGAAAGAGAGGAATGCCATGAATATGTGATAGATGATTATCATGCAAGGCAGAATAGGAAAAAATTTAGAATTGTGAGGTAAAGATCATGAGTATAGAACTTAAAACGTGTCCGTTTTGTGGCGGGAGGGCAGCAATGAAGGCTGTCAATAAGAAATACGGGTTCACTATTTGGTGTCAGTGTAGAAAATGTGGTGCGAGAACCGAGGGATATTGTCCTGATATGAACCATGAAGATGATACTATTACCAGTATTGAAGAGTGCAAAGATAGGGCTGCAAAGGCATGGAATAACAGGGCGGAAAGTGCAAATGAAACTGCGGAAGGCGGGGAAGCCTCTTGATGGAAAAACATGAGAAAGAAAATGTGTGCATTGACTGCAAACATTATGAAGCCTGTGGAAAACCAGAACGATTTATGAGGTGCTTGGGATATGAGAAAGCAGTAAATGCAGAAAGGAAAGACAATGATAGATGAACTTATGGAAAAGTTGCTGGAAGAGCCAGTAGTAGATAATAACGAAATAGTGTTTACGAGCAGAGCTGTAGAACTGATACATGAAATTTCAGAGAAGTGTAAAGGTATTCAGATAGTAGAGCAAACGAGGGAACAGGCAGAGGAATATGCTAAGGATTTATCTGCAGAGGAAGTGTACTATGATATGCTCCGTAAAATTGTGGATGCTCCAACTACTTTACACATGAAATGCTCAGTAAGAATGCTTGTACCCATTATTGACCGAAAGTTGAAAGAGAGGGGACTGTGATGGATAGAAAGAAAACAACGGAATTTCTTGGAAATCTTCTTGTGTCAGATAAATTCGGAGGATTTGGAAAGTATTGGGCGAGTGAGGTTAGTATTGATCCGTGGGCCGCAAAAGGAAAACCTAAAAGAGTTGACTTTATGCAGTTTATTCCTGCCGGACAATGTTCCATATCTGAAATCGAAAAAGGAATATTTGTTTGCTATGAAATAAAAAGTTGCAAGCAGGATGTTTATTCTGGAAATGGATTAAATTTCATTGGAGAAAAGAATTACATAGTAACAACAATGGAGTGTTATAAGGATTTGTTACCAGATATGAGAGATGGGAAGTTTTATAAACATCTGCATGAGGTTTCTCCGGATTCATCAGGACACTTCGGAATAATGGTAGCGATTCCTTATATGTCGGAATTAACGGATGAGTTTGAAAACCCGACAGAGTTAGATTTTGAAAAAAGCAGATGGAAGCTTGCTGTTATAAGTAACTGCAGACTTGGTTTGAGGAAGAAATCTACTACCGAGTTGCTATTTTGTATGCTTAGAAGTGGAAGATAGGAGAATGACTATGGGAATGTATCATAAAAATCATTTGATAGGACCAAAATCAAAGAGATATGCAAAAAGACAGACTTCAAGAGGTATGAGAAGAGCTGTGAAGAGAAGCTGCACCGACGAGAGCATTACATTGAGAGGCAAATCAAAAAATTTGTATGGATATGATTCGTGGTTGTTTAGCTAAATGAGAGACAAGAAAAGAGGTGATGATAGACATGAAGATAGTTTGCATTTCAGACTATGCAATACATCATCGAATAGGCAGGAGCGAGCCAACAGGAACTACATACACTACACGATTTGGAAATACTAGACAGAAAAATGTGTTCAAGGAATTTTACAAGACCAATATAGGGGAATTTACTCCAGAAAAGTGGTTGGAAGCTACCTTACAGATAATACAGACACTTATGGAAAATGAACTTCTGGAGGAAATAAAGGAACATGTCGCAGGTCATTGTGTGTGGCTTAAAAATGATAAGGAGATTGAAGAATACTCGGCATCCTGTTTAGCTTCTGGGGCATATATGTACTGGGGAGATTTTAAGGACAAGAGACTACCGGCACATAAGGTATTTATCTTTGAGGGAGGTGATTTCTGATGGCAGTCTGTATGGAATGCGGAAGAAAATTGAGAAGCCAACAAAGCAAGGAAGTAGGATACGGACCGGTATGTTATAAGAGAGTGTTCGGTACCAGTATGCGGATCCGTGATGGAGATTCAAAAACAGGTACTGCTTCAGACGATTTTCCATATTATGAAATACCAGGGCAAATGTCGATTGAGGATTTTATAAAAGCAGATGAAAAGTAAAAGGAGAGTGCTTTCGCAACCCTCCCAACAGACAGTTAGATTATATCATAATTCGTTATGAATTTGAAATAAAAAAGAAGGAGGGCGACAGCATGGACAGCCAATCAACAGAAGAAAGAGCAGAAAAAGTTGTAATAGCTCTTACACCAGAACAATTGAAGGATATTTGTGCAAATGCAGCTGAAATTGGAGCAAAGGAAGCATTAAAAACCTATGATCAGGAAAGAAAAAAAGAGCAGGGAAAACGGGCAGACAGAAGATTGCGAAATACAAAGCTGCTCCTGCGTAATTATCACATGCTCAAAGAACATGCGGAAAACTCAGTTTTCGGGCGAACACAGATGGAGGAATCGGCTTTGGATATCTTGGAATCAATGATGAATCTTTATGACAATGAAGTAATCATTGAAAGTATCAAGAGAAGTGCAACCAGAACGGCTATTATCGTATCGCATATCGAGACGATGTTCGGTTTGTATGATGCCTATTGTGAAAAATCTCCGAACCAGGATATAGACCGCAGGAGATACGAGGTGGTTTGGGATAAGTACATGGCAGAACCGGTTCTTACTGTAAAAGAGATTGCAGCAAAGCACAATATGTCAAAGGAAAATGTGTATTCCGATTTGAGAGTTGCGGAGGAAAGATTGACCGCTCTTATATTCGGGGTGGACGGATTGAAAGTACGATAAAGCCACCGTCTACAAAATAATTACATTGACATCACAGCTTATAAATGGCAAAATCGTATTTGTAAAATTCTAAATCGAACGTCGGGGAAGTCTGCAGAGTTGTTGCAGGCTTCTTTTTTGATGCAAACTTTCCGAGAAAGGAGAGACGATTGAACAGGAAATGCACCTGCTCCTCCAGAATAATATTGATTGGAGGAAAATAATGAATTACACAATTATGGTGCTGGCTGCTTATGCGGTAATTATGATTGCGGCAACAGTACTTATGACAAACAAAGAGAAAAGCGTCGAAAGGTTTTGTGTTGGAAATAGAAATACAGGATGGTTTATATCTGCATTAAGCATTGCAGCTACATGGATATGGGCTCCTGCACTATTTACATCAACAGAGAATGCCTATACCAAAGGCTTTGCAGGGCTGTTTTGGTTTCTGGTACCTAATGTGCTTTGCCTCATATTCTTTGTTCCGTTTGCTAGGAGAATAAGAAAAGAAATGCCGGAAGGAATCACACTGTCTGGATATATGCACCAGAAATACCAGTCTGAATCGGTGAAAAAAATTTACCTGTTTCAGCTTGGAGCATTATCGGCATTATCTACAGGAGTCCAGTTATTGGCAGGAAGCAAAATATTAAGTATGCTGACAGGCATTCCATTCTGGATCATGACAGTAATCATGGCTGTGATTGCCTATTCGTATTCACAGTTTTCTGGAATAAAGGCTTCGATACTGACGGATTCTATACAGATGGTCTTTATGTTGATTGCAAGTGTTTGCTTTGCAGTTTTCGGCATTAAGAATGGTGGTGGCCTTCAAAATATGTTCGCAGGAATTGGCGGATATACAGGAGAGTGCAGCTCCCTTTTCTCTGCAAAAGGTATAGAGATATTTCTTGGTTTTGGACTCCCCACAACAGTCGGGCTTATCTCAGGACCATTTGGCGACCAATGTTTTTGGCAGAGAGCATTTTGTGTAAAGAAAAATCGAATAGGAAGGGCTTTCTTTGTTGGAGCAATTCTATTTGGCATGGTGCCATTGTCAATGGGAATCCTTGGGTTTGTCGGAGCTGGAATGGGATATACGGCAATTGATACAGGTGTGATTAACTTTGAACTCATTTCAGAGTTATTTCCGAGCTGGGCGGTAATCCCATTTTTATTTATGATTGTATCTGGATTATTATCTACGATTGACAGTAATCTGTGTGCAATATCATCCCTCACAACAGACATATTCAAAAAGAATACACTCGGAAAGACCAAGATTGCCATGGTTGCGCTGTTGGTAATAGGAATTATAGTTGCCAATATCCCAGGGCTTACAGTTACGCATTTGTTTTTAATGTATGGCACACTCAGAGCAGCAACGCTTCTCCCAACAATATTTACATTAAAGGGAGTAAAGCTCAAACCAGAAGGTGTTGTTACTGGTATTGCGACCGCACTGATTATAGGACTTCCTGTATTTGCTTATGGAAATATCACAGGAACGGCAGCTTATAAAACAGCAGGCAGTCTTTTGACAGTCCTGTTATCCGGAACAGTCGCTTTGATTGTAAGCAGAAAGAGGGGTGCAGAGAATGGATAGCGTACTCGGAAGAAAGCAGCGAATCAAAAACTCTGACTGGATAGAAACTTTTGACAAAATCGAACAGCTGATAACCAAAGAAGAACTGGATCAGCTTGTGAATAAGACAATACAGGATATTAAAGCCAAGACAAAGGGAAAGCAAGCCGCCTATGCATGGAGCGGTGGAAAAGATTCCCTTGTTCTTGGAGAAATTTGCCGTCGGGCAGGAATAAGCTCCTGCGTCCTCGTAATCAGCAATTTGGAGTATAAAGCATTTACGCAATGGGTTGAGGATAATAAGCCTCCGGAATTGACAATTATCAATACAGGGCAGGACTTAAAATGGCTTGTTGCCCATCCGCACATGCTTTTCCCACAAGATAGCAAGTATGCCGCCCAATGGTTTCACATTGTTCAGCACAGAGGACAGGCAAAATACTACAAAGAAAACAATCTTGATATGCTCCTTCTCGGAAGACGAAGAGCTGATGGGAATTATGTTGGAAAAGGAGATAACATTTATACCAACAGTCAGGGAGTTACAAGATACAGCCCTTTGTCAGATTGGACGCATGAGCAGGTTTTGGCATATATCCATTATTATAATTTGGCTATGCCGCCTATATATGATTGGAAAAATGGCTATCTGTGCGGAACACATCCTTGGCCAGCAAGGCAATGGACAGGAAGTACGGAGAATGCCTGGAGCGAAATCTATGAGATTGACAGCTCCATAGTAATTGAGGCGGCAGAATATTTTGAGAGTGCAAAAGCATTCTTAAAGACAATAAAATAAGTTGCTGACACTTGACAGCATTTGCAGACAAAAGATTGCAAGTGCTGCCTTTTTGCTATTTGCAGATAGCATATATATCATACGGATTTGTTCCTCCAATCAAAATACAGGAGGAAACAAAGATGGAAATTATCACAATGAAGCTGGTGGACCTTGTGAAGCCAGAAAAGAATGTCAGAATTCATACGGAGCAACAGCTGAAAGAGTTCCAAAGAAGTGTCAAAATGTTCGGACAGATCCGCCCGATTGTTGTTGACGAAAACAATGTAATCTTGGCAGGAAATGGTTTGTATGAAACATTGATTGCCATGGGAAAAGAAACAGCTGATGTTTATAAGTATGACAACCTTACTGAAAATCAGAAAAAGAAGCTGATGATTGCAGACAACAAGATTTTCAGCTTAGGTATTGAAAATCTCGATACACTCAATAGCTTTTTAGAGGACCTGCAGGGCGACCTTGATATCCCGGGCTTTGATGAAGACATATTAAAGCAGATGGTGTCAGAGGCAGAGGATGTTACAGAAAAGCTCTCCGAGTATGGCACTTTGGATGATGAAGAAATCCAGAGCATTAAAGAAAGTGGAGAGAGAAAAGAACAGCAGATTCAAAAAGCGGAGGCGGAGCAGGCAACACCAGCACCGCAGCCGATTGCTCAGCCACAACAGGAAATGCCAGAGGACAGTGAAGATACCACCGAAGTAAAGAAATTTGTTATCTGTCCGAAATGCGGGGAGAAAATATGGCTATAAAGAGGTGTGAATCCAGTATAGATGTTGTAAAGGCCGCCAAAATCCGTATAAGAAATGTATTCCAAAACGGATTGCCGGTGTATATGTCTTTCAGCGGTGGTAAGGACAGCCTTTGTATGGCACAGCTTGTTATGGAGCTTGTACAGGCAGGGGAAATCAATCCGGCACAGCTTACTGTACAATTTATAGACGAGGAAGCCATTTTCCCTTGCATGGAAGATAAGGTGAAAGAATGGCGAAAGAAATTTATGCTAATTGGAGCAAAGTTTGAGTGGTATTGCTTAGAAGTAAAACACTACAACTGCTTTAATGAGTTGTCCAACGATGAAACTTTTATTTGTTGGGACAGATATAAAAAAGACGTTTGGGTAAGACAGCCACCATCATTCGCAATCAGAAATCATCCGCTGTTAAGACCTCGTATCGATGCATATCAGGATTTTCTTCCAAGAATATGCAGCGGAGGAATAACAATTACTGGAATCAGGACAGCGGAATCCGTGCAGAGATTGCAAAATATTGCAACTATGCTTAAAGCTGGAAAGACAATGACAAATAAGCACCAAGTCTTTCCAATATACGATTGGACCAATAATGATGTATGGCTTTACCTCCTTCGAGAAAAGGTTGATATACCGGAAATATACCTGTTCTTATGGCAGTCTGGGACACGAAAAGGACAATTAAGAGTATCACAGTTCTTTTCGATTGACACGGCAAAGAGCCTTGTCAAAATGAATGAGTATTATCCAAACCTTATGGAACGGATAGTAAGACGGGAACCTAACGCATATCTCGCAGCCTTATATTGGGATAGTGAGATGTTTGGTAGGAGCACAGCTGCAAGAAAACAAAATGAGAAGGGAATGGCTGAGAAAGATTATAAAGCGGCTCTCTTAGAATTATTTTCAGATATGAACGGAAATTTCCAAACAAAGCACAAGAGATATGTTGCTGAACGATACAGGAACTTTTTTATGAGTGTTTCTGCTATTGCGGATAATAAGGATTGCAAGGCTATATATGAAGGACTTATTTCTGGCGATCCAAAGCTGCGTTCCTATCGTGCTTTATATCAGAGAATCTATGGTAAATACATTACAGAAGCCAAAAAGAAGGAGGGCATGACAAATGGATAAGAAATTGAGTAGCCCGCTTTCTACTCTCCAATGGGTAGACAGGGACATGGTAAAACCAAACGATTACAACCCAAATAAAGTGTCAAAACAGAATTTGGAATTGTTGAAGCAATCCATATTAACCAATGGATGGACATTACCAATTGTTGTGAGACCAGATTTCACGATTATTGATGGTTTCCATCGATGGACTGTTGCGGGAGAAGAACCTCTGAAATCAATGCTTGAAGGTAAGGTTCCTGTTGTAATTGTAGAACATAAGGATAAAGCCGGTAATATTTACGGTACTGTAACCCACAACAGGGCAAGAGGTACACATTTGCTTGAACCTATGAAAGCGATTGTTAAAGAGCTTATGGGAGAGGGGAAATCTGTTGAAGAAATCGGTAAGCAGCTTGGCATGAGACCAGAAGAAATATTCCGATTATCGGACTTCTCCAAAGAGGACTTTTTGAATATGATGATTAAACCAAATCAAGGTTATTCAAAAGCAGAGTTTATAACGAAGATTTAATGTTAAAACAATAAATATTCGTGAGAGTGACACACGGGAGGGCATACACCCTCCCTTTTGTGCGTCCACGATTGCAAAACGAACAGGAGAGAGGTGGTGATATGCCGAGAGCACCGAGCGAGAAAGTAACACAAGCTGAAAAGCTATTCAATGATGGTATGGCAATGGTTGAGATTGCTAAGAAACTGGAAGTTTCAGATGGAACAGTCCGCAGCTGGAAGAACCGGTACGGATGGGGAAAAGCCTCAAAAAAAAACAAGTGCAACGTTGCGAAAAAAAATGAGAAGAAAAATGCAACGTTGCAAAAGAAAAAGAGGGGAGGTCAACCCAAAAATCAGAATGCAAAAGGCGGTTCTGGCAATCCAAACCCAAACCCTCCACCAGACAGAACAAAGCATGGTGGTTATGTTCCTGTATTTATGGATGCGTTGGATTCAGATGAGCAGGAGCTTCTTGAGTCTATTCCAGAAGATACAGAGCTTCAACTGATGGAACAGATACAGCTTTTTTCGATTAGAGAGCGAAGAATACTTAAAGCAATCAATAAATACCGCGAACAAAAAGGAGAGGTTGCGGTAATGGATGTGAACCGAAGCGAGTCAAAACGCTCGTTTAAAGACCAAGAGGAAGAGGCAGAGTACGATAGGCGCCAGAAGGAGAAGGTTGATAATAAAGAAATTCTTCCGGGTAAGTCCTATAATATAGCAACACACACAGCCAATAAGGATATGATCATAGCGAGGCTGGAACAGGAACTTTCTACCGTGCAGAGCAAAAAGACCAAGGCTATTGAAGCGTTGTCCAAGTATCGCATAGAAAAGGCAAGGCTTGAAAGTGAAAGTGCTGGTAACGATGCGGTTGATGATTGGATTGCAGCTGTATTGGGAGAGGAAGTGAGCGAAGATGAATAAGAACTCACGGACATTACGAAGAAAATTCTTCCAGAAGAAAATCCCAATATACAGGAAAAATCCGGTGCTATTTGCACAAGAGGTATTGCTGTTTGAGCCTGATGATTGGCAAAAACAAGCTTTGATGGATTTGGCAGAAAGCCCGAAGGTTGCAATCAAGTCTGGACAGGGTGTTGGAAAAACAGGCATGGAAGCTGTTGCTTTGCTGTGGTTTTTATGCTGCTATCCCTATCCAAGAATTGTTGCAACAGCTCCTACCAAACAGCAGTTGCACGATGTATTGTGGTCCGAAGTCAGCAAGTGGATGAGCAAGTCTCCTTTGCTCTCAGACATCCTCAAATGGACGAAGACCTATATTTATATGGTTGGCAACGAAAAGCGTTGGTTTGCCGTAGCTAGGACTGCTACAAAGCCAGAGAATATGCAAGGTTTTCACGAAGATAATATGCTGTTCATTGTTGATGAAGCTTCTGGTGTTGCAGATCCTATCATGGAAGCAATACTCGGTACTCTTTCTGGTGCAAACAATAAGCTGCTGATGTGCGGAAACCCTACAAGAACATCTGGAACATTTTACGATGCTTTCAATGTGGATAGGTCGATATACAGGTGCCATACGGTATCGTCGGCAGATAGCAAGAGGACCAACAAACAGAATATTGAATCTCTCATACGGAAATATGGGAAAGACAGTAATGTTGTTCTTGTCCGTGTGTTCGGAGAGTTTCCAAAGCAGGAAGATGATGTGTTCATAGCTCTTTCTATAGTAGAGCATTGCTGCATGTTGGATTTGCCAGACGATGTCCCTATTAAGCGAATATCATTCGGTGTGGATGTTGCGAGATATGGCTCGGATGAAACAGTTATTGCTAAGAATGTAGGAGGAAGAATAACACTTCCTGTATCATTCAGAGGGCAAAGTCTTATGACAACAGTTGGAAAGATTGTGCAGCTCTACAGACAAGCTATAACAGAGTTCCCACGATATAGAGGGAAGATATACATTAACATTGATGATTGCGGCCTTGGTGGCGGAGTTACAGACCGCCTCGAGGAAGTAAAACAGGAAGAAAAGCTCACACGAATGGTGATTGTTCCGGTTAATGCCGCAGGTAAAGTTCCGGAAGAAACAATTGGTGATGGGAAGCAGAAAGCCTGTGATATTTACGACAATATGACAACATATCTTTGGGGCACAGTGAAAGATGCCTTGATGATGGAGGAAGTAAGTCTGGAAAATGACAATGAGCTTGTCGCTCAGTTTACTTGCAGGAAATATAGGCTGACGAGCAGGGGGAAGATGCTGCTTGAAAGCAAAGAGGAAATGAAGAAACGAGGAATTGATTCCCCGGATAGAGCAGATGCGGTTGCACTGTCTTGCTACCAGAAAAAGACATTCAATATCGGAAGTCTCGTAGATTAGGAGGTGAGGAAATGCAGGACAATGAGAAAGAAAGCAGAGCAGATGGATATAAGAATCTGATGAATAAGTATGGTACTCAAGATGATGTGTCAGAGCAGTATCGTTTTGAGAGTGATGATCCTGTAACAGATGTGGAACTCACACTGAACTACGAGGAAAACGGATTGTTCGCTAAGATAATAGATATCCCATCTGATGATGCTGTTAGTAGTGGATTTGAATATGGTGTAAATGATGTTGACCTGGAAACATTTATAAATGATTCACTTGACGAGTTGGACTTTGAGGGTGCAGCTTCTACAGCTATCAAATGGTCGAGACTTTATGGCGGATCGCTTATGGTTATGATTATTGATGATGGCAAACAGATTGATGAACCTGTTGATTGGGATAACATCAGAGGGATTGATGAACTGCTTGTGTTTGAAAGACCTTTGATTACACCAGATTACAACAGCATATATAATCACGATCCAAAGACCGGTAAATGGTCGAAATTTGGAAAGCCTGAATTCTACGATGTATCTCCAATGTATGGCAAGCAGTTTCGTGTCCACGAAAGCAGGTGCCTATTGTTCAAGAATGGAACTCTGCCGCAGTCAAGTTCAAGAACCGAGTATCGGTTCTTTGGAATGCCGGAGTACACGAGAATACATAAAGCCTTGCAGGAAACTGTTACATCGCATGGAAATGGAGTTAAACTGCTTGATAGGGCGGTACAGGCAATTTACAAGATGAATGACCTTGCCAATCTTCTGGAAACAGACGAGGGCGAGGATATTGTTCTTAGAAGATTGCGTATAATTGATATGGCGAAAGGCATCATCAATTCTATAGCTATTGATGCGAACGGAGAAGATTACGATTATAAGACTGTGACATTTTCCGGAGTAAAGGATATTATCGATGCGACATGCAATATGCTTTCGGCAGTAACAAACATCCCACAGACGAAGCTTTTTGGAAGGTCACCAGCCGGCGAAAACTCCACCGGAGAGGGAGATATGGAGAACTATTACTCCTATGTGAATAAGATTCAGAAGTTGAACCTCAAAAGAAATCTTGGAGTGCTGATTGATATTATCTTGATAGCCGGAAAGTATAAAGGCGAGTTCGAGGAAATACCGGATTATACACTGAAATTTAAACCTCTTTGGAATCTGAGTGAAGCGGAACAGGCTGGGGTTGATCAGACGAAGGCGGCAACTGAACTTACAAAGGCACAGACCGCACAGGTTTATGTCGATATGCAGGCTCTTGATGCTTCGGAAGTCAGAAAGCGATTGGCAGAGAACGGAGAATTTACTGTTAATGATATTCTGGATGATGAAGACGATTGGGAGGCTATGGTAGATGATGCTCCGGTTAATGCTAATGAATCAGCCGAAACATCGAATACAGCATTGTCTGCAGAAACAAAAGCACCAAAGGAGCAAGAAGAAACTGAAACTGATTCAGCAACGGATACAACTATTCCTACCGGATGCGGAGTCATTGTTGTGAAAGATGGGAAAGTGCTTGTTGGCACAAGAAAAGACAATGGACTTGTGTGTGGACCTGGAGGACATATTGAAATAGGGGAAACACCGGAAGATGCAGCTATAAGAGAAACAAGGGAAGAATTTGGCATCAATATAGCAAATATAATTCCAGTAACTTTGATTTCTGGTATGTCCGAACAATATTGTCCTTCGCAGGTTTTTCTATGCACAGAGTATTATGGAAACCCAATATGCTTTAATACAGAGATGGAAGATGCTCGTTTTGAAGATATAGGAAGTGTTCTTGACATGGACTTATTCCTTCCGTTTAGACTTTCACTTGAGGACTTTCTAAGGCAACTGGATGAAATTCGGTTGACAGCTGAGGTAAGTCAAAGTAATATGGAAGCAGATGGAGGTCCTGGCTCCGGAAGATACCCAAAGGGTAGCGGAAAAAAGAATGAAAAGAGCGGTTCTAAGAAAAAGAAATCCCAGTCCTTGCCAATGACTGCAAAGGAAAAGGCGAAGGTGACGCATGATATAAATAATGTGTATCACGCAAAGTATAAGGGTAAGTCGAGTTGCTATATAAGGACGCATTCAAATGAGCCAGATAGCCCAGCTTATGTATATCGATTCAGAAACCATGGTTTTGATGATTACGAAATATACATGAAGGAATCCACAGATTAAGGAGGTTGTCCTATGAAAGAACAGTTATTAGCTGAATTGAAGGAATTGACTGAAAATGTTTCGGACACATACGATGACTTTGTGTATGGAATAAATTGCACAATGAAAAAGCAGGATGAAGAGGACATTCAAAGCGTCATTGATTTCATCAAAGAGAATCCAGAGAGAACATCATCCGATATTATTGAGTATTTGGATGAACTTGGAATATAAGATACGAGCCTTGCTGAGCGTGAGGCTCTTTTCTTTTGCCCTGTAGTGCCGCTAATTGTGGCATTATGGGGCTTTTTTAGTGCCAATAGTCAAATAGACGATTATAAGCTAATTTCCGAATAAGAGGCAATGAGAGAAGGTGAGAGTTTGGATGAAAGATTGAGAAAAGAACTGTTGCGGTCTGAATTGAAAGAGCGGAACAATGGGAAAAAGATTATCCGATGCAAATACAGGCCCAAGTATCCTGACAGTGCAGAAAGAGAGTATGTAAGATTGATAAATGCCTATATGACCATTGAGAAAGAAGTGCTTATGAAGTATATACCAGAGATTAAGCAAATACTCAATGATGGTACACAGCTACATACTGATTCCAAGAAAGATAACGAGAAGAAACGCAGGACAGCTCGGTTTTCAGCTTTGGATAATACAATAGTCCGTCTTACAATTCTTTTTAAGACTATTCAGAGAGAGCTTGATAGTGCCTTTGGACTTTATGATTTAAAAAGGCAGATAAATAGAATTGCCAACCTTGATCACAAACTCACAGTTCGGGAATGGAAAAAAGCAGTAAGTAAGACATTAGGTATTGATTTGCTTGATGACTATTATTCTGGAGAATATTACGCACAGATGTTGGAAAAGTGGGTGTCTGACAATGTGGACTTAATAAAGACGGTTCCTAATCAATCTCTTGAGCGAATGAAGGAACTGGTTTATGAAAGCTATATGAAAGGCTCAACCACAACGAATATCGTAAGAGAAATTCAGCGCCAATATGGAATGAGTAAGCGTCATGCAAAACTAATAGCCAGAGACCAGACAGCGAAGCTTAATGCTGATATTACGGAGAGCCAACAGAGAGATGCTGGTGTGTCAAAGTATGAATGGTCTGGAGTAATGGATAGACGAGAGCGGAAAAGCCATAGAGAGCTGGAAGGAAAGATAATCAGCTGGGACAATCCGCCAGATGTAGGAAATGGCAGAAAATGCCATCCTGGACAGGATTATCAATGCCGGTGTTGTGCAATTCCGGTGTTTGATATAGATAATCTGGATTTGCCAGTTTGAAAGGAAGTGGTTGCATTGAAAAAGTGACAGAAAGCAGGAGGTGCAGAAAGTGAAGCTGAAACGAATTGACAGCATTTCCATGGATCAGACTTATTACACAGATGAAGGCTATCTTGTAGATCACCCAATTGTGACTACATGTGGCATATTTGAGTATAAGAATGATGATGGAAGCACACGGAGGGAACTCCGATTGCCTGAGAATGTCTTTGACAAGAAATCGTTGGAGAGTTACAAGGGCAAACCAATCATCATTACACATGATGCTGGAGAAGTGGATAAGGAGAATGTCCGCAGAGAACAGATAGGCACAATTATGAGTGAAGGATACAGGGATGGAGATAGCGTTCGCTGTGAGATTATTATTCATGATACAAATGCTTTGAAAAGTTGCGGATTGAAAGAGTTATCCCTTGGATACAGCCTTGATACTGATGATACTCCGGGAGTATATCACGGAGAGAAATACGATTGTATTCAGAAAAATATCGAAATCAATCATCTTGCACTTGTCGGAGAAGCAAGAGCGGGAGAAACTGCCCGCTTGAATATCGATGGCAAGGATGATGATACACAAATCTTAAAAGGAGGCAAAGTAATTATGTACAAACCTAATTCAAAAGGCCGCAGAGCTGATGAGGGCGAAGAGCTTACACCAGAAGAGATGGAAGCTGCTATTGCATTATTCAAGGCTCAGAAAGCCGCAAATCAGGCAACTGGTGAGGGAGTTGATGGAGAAAATCCAGAGGAAACACCAGCGGCTAATCCGGAGGAAAATGGAGAACCGGAAAAGACACCTGTTGAAAAGGTCAAGGAGAATATTGACCGCAGAGATGCCGAGGGTGATGGTATGTCGCCAGAGGATATTATTGCAGAGCAGAAAGCAGATCTTGATACTCTCTTACAGGAGATTGACAAGATGCAGGCTCAGAGCGATATGAATGGTGATGAAGGAGAAGATACTGGAGAGAAAGATGAAACTGCTCCTACAGACGAAAACACAGATTCGGATGATGAGGGAGCGGGTGCAGAATGCAATCCGGAGAAACAGAAAGGAGTAAACATGGATTCTGTGGATAAAATTATTCAGGACCGCCTTGATGTGTGCCGAATGGCTGACCGATTAAACCTTGATGGAGTTGAGGGACTTTCGGTAAGAGAAGGAAGAAAACGCATTATCAAGGCAGTTAATCCGAAGATGAATCTTGATGGAAAGAGTGACAGCTATATCAATGCAGCTTATGACATTGCAAAGCAGTCATTCCATGAGAGAAAGAGCACTAATGATCAGAGAGAGAGAATTGCAGCTGATAAGGTCCGCAAGGATGCAAAAGAGGTTAGTAATTCAACATCTGCTCGTAAGAAAATGATTGCGAATATGACAGGAGGTAGAAAGTAATGAGCACAGCAGTACAGACAAGTTATGGCTTTGGCTTTCCTAAAGGAGTGGCCGGCGGGCTGTTTGATTTATCAGCCCATGATGTTACAACAAGACAGGCAGAAGGCGATGGTGTTGCCTTTGGTCTTGGTGTTGTCGTTGGAACAAATAAAGGCACTGACGTAAAACTTCCGGCAACAGGTGCAACGTCTGATGATTTTGAGGGTGTTGTAGTACACAATTCTGTTATGGTGGAAAAGGATATGGATAACAATGTTTCCATCAACAGCAAGCGTACAGTAGGCTGCCTTCATTTTGGAAGAATTTGGGTGCAGACTGGAGCAGCAGCTAAACCTGCATACAAGGAGAAGGTTTACTTAATTACGGATGGTGATGAGGCAGGAAAGTTCACAACATCTGCAGATACAGCAACCAAGGTGGAAGTAAATGCTATTTTCCTTGGAGAAACTGATAATGGCATTGCAAACGCAGAGTTCAGACCGGGTGCGGTTGTGAAAGCTGCGGAGAAATAAGAAGGAGGTATTCACGAATGAAAGATTTTAACATGGATGATTACAGTGCATTAAAGGGCTCTACCCTTGTTAAGGGGCTTGCGGGAAGTGAGCAGCTTCGTTTTGATAGTGTTGAATCTGCAACTGTATTCTTTGCCAGAGAGCTTGACCAGGTAAAGACAAAGACTTATGACAAGCAGTATCCGGAGCTCTCTGCATTGTCTTACTTCCCTATCACTTCTGAGGTTAATGAGGGAGCAGAAACCACAACATATTACAGCTATGATATTACCGGTATGGCGGCAATCATTAACAATTATGCCACAGACCTTCCTAGAGTTGATGTACAGGGCGAATCCCACACTGCTTCTATTAAGTCTGTCGGTGACAGCTATGGTTACAATGTGCAGGAAATGAGAGCTTCCAGAATGGCAGGAAAGTCTCTTGATGCCAGAAAAGGTGCAGCTGCAAGAAGAGCGTCAGATTATATGGTTAATAAGATTGCTTTTGCAGGCGATAAGAAACATAATCTCGTCGGCATTTTCTCTGATGGTACCGACATTCCTCTGTACACTTTGTCCGAGGTTGAAGTTGATGGAAAGAAGTACACAGACTGGGCACATAAGACTGCTGATCAGATTCTTGAGGATATCAATGGCATGCAGAAGTTTGTTGACAAGATTACAATGTCTATCGAAAAGCCTGATACATTAGCTCTTCCGTCGTACATTTACATGGATCTTTCAACAAGAAGAATTCCAGATACGGAGACTACTGTACTCAGCTTTATCAAAGACCATGCACCATACTTAAAGAACTTCGAGAGCATGGCAGAGTTACAGGATTCCGCTACTGATATCAATCCTACAGGAAAGAATGTTGCATTTATGTACACGAAGGATCCGGAAAAGTTCAGTTTGGAAATTCCGCTTCCGTTCTACCAGTACCCATTGCAGGTACAGAAACTCGAGACAGAGATTCCTTGCGAAACAAGAACTGCTGGACTTATCATTTATTATCCGTTATCAATGCTTCTTGCATACGGAATTTAAGGAGGAAATGACATTATGAAGATTATCAATAAGTCGAGAAAGATTATCGGAATCAACGGAGAGCCACTCCTTCCTGGAGCGGATTTAGAGTTACCGGAGGGAATGGAAACCCATCCGGTAATTTCTTACTATCTGCAGAAAGGAATTGTGGTTGACTCCCAGAATGTCTCTGCGGAGGAGAAAACAGGTATTAGTGACCTTGAAAGAGCTCACATTGAGGAGGAAGCTATTGCCAAGTACAAGGCAGAGCAGGAGAAAGCGGCAAAAGCCGCAGCTTCTAAAGAAGCTGAAATTAAGGCTGTTAATACCATGAAGAAAGACGAGCTGCTTACTAAGGCTGCCGGTATGGGACTTGAAGTAAACGACGATGATAAGGTTGAAACTTTGAAGGAGAAGATCATAGCCGAACTCAGCAAATAGGAGGTGACTGTTATGGATGCCTTTGAAATTATTCGGAAAACTATGAATGAGTTTGCGGAGGTGTCAGATGATACGATACAGGCTTTCATATCTCTTGCAGAGCCACTAATCAGCAAAAAGAGGTTCAGAAAGTTGTATCCGCAGGCTTTGGCATATTTAGCGGCACATAAAATGAAAATGTCTGGTTTAGGAAAGACAATCGGCATAGGAACGATAGGGGACACCATTGGATTATCTTCTGTTTCGGAAGGTGAGACATCGGTGTCCTTTTCCAATAATCAGGCAGGAAACACTGCGACGGATTCAGAATTTGGATTAACAGTATACGGCATGCAGTATCTCAATTTGAGAAAGCGTTGCATTGTTACTATTGTGTCGGCGGGTGTTGATTATGGCGGTTAAAGTCAGAGAGAAAGTTACTGCTGATGGCAAGAAGTTTCAGAAGATGTTAGAGGACCTTGACAAACTGGAGGTACGAATAGGCATACAGCAGGGAGCCGGTAGCGATAATGGTGTGGATTTGGTTGATATCGCAATGTTCAATGAACTTGGAACTGTCCATATTCCGTCGAGACCATTCCTGCGAGATAGTGTTGACGCTCATTCTTCTGAAATCAATGCCTTTTTGCAGTCAATGAGGATGCAGCTGGTAAAAGGTGGCTCTGCAGAAGATGTACTAAAGAAAATAGGAGTGTTTCAGAAAGGCTTGATACAGAAAGAGATTGTTAATGGCGATTTTGTTCCGAATTCTCCGGAAACGATTAAAAGAAAAGGTTCTGATAAGCCATTGATTGATACAGGCCGCATGAGGCAGTCAATTAACTATGTAATACAGGAGAAAGGAGGGTCTGACTAATGCCATTCTTTGGAAACACATACACATTGAGAAGATATGGGGAAGACCAGATTATAGATGGATATCCGACTGCCGGATACGAAGACATCCAAGTTGTTCTTGATGTGCAGACTATGTCGGATGATGAAGTGATAGAAGCTGGCGGGAGCAGAGATGAACAGATGTTGAAAACATTTGGTAATTTTTCAATCAGAACATCGAAACAGGAAGAATGTGTTAGATCAGACCAGCTTCTGTATGATGGAAGATGGTTTGAATGTATGTCTTCTCGCCTAAGCAGGAATACAATTTTAAAGCATTGGACATCAACATTTAAGCTGATACCAGTCAGCGAGAACAAAGAGCCGAGCAATTCTGAAATGGAGGAAACAGAATGACATTTTCGGAGGTTAAGAAGTTCATTTACGAACTTGTTAAGCGATATCATCCAGGAGCGATGGTGGTGTGGACGAAAACCAAAGGTGTAACACCTAAACCGCCATATATAACACTTGGATATAGCAATTTGAATAGGTCAGCTTTTCCTTTGTCAGACGATGAAAGAGAACATAGATATTACAATTATGATTTCATTTTCGAAATCAATTTGTACACTGTGGGAAGAGAAGTTAAAGCTGGAAACAGCAACTACTATGAAAATACTGCAGTTGAGGACTTGGAAGAGTTTATCAGATTTCTTGATTCGGACGGAATAACAGAAGAGCTGGCAAAAAAAGATGTAACTATTGTTATGAATCCACCAATACGGGATTTGTCAGAGCTGATTGGAGACACGAAATTTAATTATCGTTCAATGTGCGAATTTACGGTATCGTATGTCGGATTAGCAGATGGAAAATATGGAGTTTTGGAAAGCAAAGCAGTTCCAAACCCGAGCGGTGGAGGAATGAAAGAATTTGCAGAGGTAGAAACCTATGCAATAGAAGAAATAAAAATACAGGAGGAAACAGACAATGGCGATTAGAAATAATCTTAATGATATTGTCAAGGTGGATATTGCAATTTCTACTCCCGGTTCAAGCGATGAGAGCTTTAGCAATGTGCTCCTTGTTGTCGAAGGTCCGGAAACAGGAAAGAAATCTACAGATAATATTGGAACAAAGGTCGTTAGTATTTCACAGGCATCTGAGCTTGTGGATTATGGATTTTCAACAGAATCACAGGCATACATTATGGCGAGTGTGGCATTTTCTCAGTCACCGGCACCAAGTCTTATCTATGTTGTTGCAAGGCAGGTTACAAGCGAGGAAACAGACCCTGTTACTTATGAAAAAATCAGCGTAACACTTGATAGAGCCAAAGAAGCTGGCGGGTGGTATGGAATTGCCTTATCAAAGACATTTCTCACAAAGACTGACCTTGAAGAAGCTATCAAATGGACAGAATCCAATGACAAACTCTTTGGATTTACATTTATTGGAGAAACATTACCGGTCAGCACAACAAACTTCTTCCGCAGCTTTGCTGTTTATGGCGGTGGAGTACCAGATGTTGAGAGCAATCCAGATGAAAATTATTACATTTCTTTAGCAATGATGGCTAAGTGCTTTGGATATGATCCTGGAAGCGAAACATGGGGGTTAAAACCACTGGCGGCCGTATATCCGTGTAAGTTATCCACTGCTATGAAAAAATATTGCGATGAAAACTGCATTACATATTTTACAACTTATGCTAAAAAGAACGTCACAAGCTCGATGGGCGGCAAGGTGCTTGCAAACGAATGGATTGACACAATTCGATTCAGAGATTGGTTAAAGAATGACATGCAGGAAAGAGTATTTAATCTTCTTGTGTTGAACACGAAAGTGCCTTTTACTGATGAAGGTATTACTGCGGTTGAAGGCAAGATGGAGGAATCGTTAAAAGTGGGGCAGAAAGTCGGAGGAATTGCGCCTACAGAGTATGACGATGATGATAATGAAATTCCGGGATACACAATAACTGTGCCTTCATCCTCAAGTATGAGTGATTCAGAAAAGGCATCCAGACAGTTGACAGGCTGCAAGTTTACCGCCAAGTTAGCAGGAGCAATCCAAGTAGTAAATATCAGTGGCAACCTTGTGTACGCATAGAAGGAGGTGAAGGTTAATGCCAAGAGTAACAACTTATAATCCGAAAAAGATAACGCTTGCACTCGGAAACCATATTGCAAGTGGTTTTGCTGATGACAGCTTTATTGTTATTGAGCCTGCTGGCGATGGAAACAGCTATGTGGCAGGAGCAGATGGTGAAGTCTGCGTGAGTGTGGATCCGTCATCCATCTATACCGTAAAGGTATCTGTTCTTCAGAACTCTAAAACAAATGCATATTGCAAGAAGATGTATGAGAAGATGAAGAAAAATGGTAAGGGATTTTTCCCTGTTACAGTGAAGGATCTTGTTGGCAATGAGAAATTCAGCGCATCTACAGGCTGGATTACTAAGCCCGCAAGCAAAACTTACGGAAAAGCACAGAACAATCGCGAGTGGGAGATTGTAGTAGCTGATGGTGTAGAAAGTTAGGAGGTAAAATATGGCACGATTAAAGCAGCTTGAACCAAAGAAGGAAACGATTGGAGGTCTGAATTTTTATATAAGACCTTTTCCAGCTATGGTTGCCGCAAACCTTACGGGAGATTTAGCTTCGTTGCTTACCCCGGTTCTTGCAGCACTTATGCCGCTTGTAGGCAATAGCGACAATGAAAGCGATGGAGAAGATGGAGATTTGATGGACATTGATGTAAATGATGCGGCCGCTTCCATTTCAAAGAGTATGGAAGGGTTTTCTGGTAGCAAAGTTGAATCGATGATGAAAAAATTGCTCATTACTCATAAGAATGTAGTCGTTGAACTTCCTGTAATGGATGAGGACGATGTGGAGACAGGAGAGTATTCACAGGAAATACTTGATATGGATATCGTAAATGAGATTTTTTGCGGGGATGTACAGGACATGTTCATTCTCGCTTTTTATGTTATCCGTTTGAACTTCAATGGTTTTTTCAAGAGACTCGCCGGCCCATCTGGGAAAGTAGGCGAGTCTATAGCGAAGAAGATGAGGAAGATATTGTAAAATACGGAAAACTTGACACCTCGCAATTTTCCGAGCTGGAGTTAAGAATGTACATACTGATTAAAGCTAAATTAGCTTCAATGTTTGAGTTGAAGGAATATTACACCTTAGACGAGGCATTGAAGCTATATGCTTTATATCGTATGGATATGGATATTCAGAATGGAAAGGCTGAGGAAATGAGAGAAAGGAGGGAATAGCATTGACGATAAGAGACATTGCGGTTGCATTTGGTATTGAAGTTGATCAGAAAAGTGTCAGTGCGGCAGAGAATGCCATTAAAGGTGTAAAAAATATGGCCTCAAAGCTCTTAGGCGCTATTGGAATAGGCTTTTCAATTGCCGGTATTGCAAACTTGGCGGAAGCTGCGGCAGATGCAGAGGCATTAAAATCGCAGTTTTCGCAGGTGTTTGGAGATTTAGAGCAGGACGCTTCAGACAAGCTTGATAAGATTGCTGATGATACTGGAGTAACTGTAAATAGAATGAAGGGCAGTTTTACCCAGATAGCCGCATTTGCAAAGACAACAGGAATGGAGCAGGCGGACGCATTAGATATTGCTGACAGATCCATGAAAGCCGTTGCGGATTCTGCCGCATTCTACGATAGAAGCATAGAGGATGTAACTAATTCCCTCCAGTCTTTCTTGAAAGGTAATTTTGAAAATGACGCTGCTCTTGGTCTTTCATGTACTGAGACAACGAGAAATACAGCCGCAAATGCGTTGTACGGAAAGTCGTTTAAAGACTTGTCAGAAGCGGAAAAACAGCTGACATTACTGCAGATGGTTGAGGATGCGAATAAAGCCTCTGGTGCAATAGGACAGGCGGCCAGAGAATCTGATACATGGACCAATCAGCTTGGTAATTTGAAACAGAATGTGCAGGATTTGAAAGCGGCGGCTGGAAATGCGTTCTTAAAGCCGGCAGTAATGGTATTAAAACTGCTAAATTCCCTAGTATCAAAGGCAACTGTGGGGATGAAAAAGCTGACATCAGAGACAGGAATCCTAACCAAAGCATTCAATGGTATGCATGCTTTAGTAAAAAGATTGAAGCCAGCTATTGATCGAATGATGCAGACCTTGCAGATAGGGGCTAAAAAAGGCATGGGAATGGTGAAAAATGTTATAGATAAACTTGGTGGAGTTGATAACGCTCTGAAGCTCTTGGCTATTATTGCCGGAGCTTTTTTTATTGTGATGAATTGGAGCAAAATCATATCTGGAGCAAAAGCATTTATTACATTACTTACAAAGATGAAAGGCTTATTCAGCTTGGCAAACCTAAAGACTTTGGCAATAGTGGCAGCGGTTGTTTTACTAGCGTTGATTGTTGAGGATTTCATCAATTTCCTTATGGGGAATGATTCAGTTATCGGCACGATTTTCGATAAGGCAGGCATTGGTGCAGATAATGCCCGGGAAGCCATTTTTAAAGCTTGGCAGAAAGTGAAAGAGTTCCTGCTTAATGTATGGGATTTTCTCAAACAAGCTGCCGGAATGTGGGTTGACACTGTTAAAGGATTCTTTGAGAGGCACGGAGAAAGTATAAAAGAGAACTTTATGAGAGCCTGGGGAATCATAAAAACTTTTCTGAGTGGAGTGTGGACATTCATATCACAGTTAGCGGCAACGATATTTGGTGGAACAGAAGATAGTATTGATGGTTCTACAACAAGCACAAAGGATAAACTATTGTCAGTATGGCAAGCTATTCTCGATGCTTTGTCAGCGGTTTGGGATGCTTTATATGAAGCCGGAAGTGCTGTATTCAATGCTATTGCGACTGTAATAGAAACTGTATTTGGATGGATCCAGACATTTTGGAATGCGTGGGGTTCTACAATACTTGCATGGTTTAAAGGACTGTGGGACAACTGCGGACAATTTATAAATGGATTCCTTGAAGTAATAAAAGGACTTGCGAATTTTATAAGTTCTGTATTCACAGGAAACTGGTCTGGAGCATGGGAGGCTATCAAACAGATATTCTCTGGAATATGGGATATGATTGTAGCTTTCTTACAGCAGGCATGGAACACAATATCAACAGTTCTGACTATTGGATTAGGTGCTTTGCAGGCACTTTGGAACGCAATTTGGGGTGCAATAAGTGCATTTTTCTCTGGAATATGGAATGGAATAGTTTCTTTCTTGACAGGAATATGGAATACAATAACAAGCACTATTTCAAATGCAATAAATTCTGCTTATAACACGATAGTTTCAGTATTGCAGTCCATATACAACTTTTTCAGCAGTATTTTTTCAAACATAGCTAATTCCGTAAGTTCCACATTTAATAATATAGTGAGTGGAATTAAAGGTGCTGTTGGGAATATCAAGACTGCCATTGTTGATGGTTTTAATGCGGCAATCAGCTTTATAACAAGCCTTCCGTCAAAAGCTATTCAATGGGGTGCAGATTTCATAGGTGGCTTGAAGAGCGGAATTATGTCTGGTGTGCAGGGGATTGTGGATGCTGTGAAAGGCATTGGAGATAAAATCAAATCGTTTCTGCATTTCTCGGTTCCGGATGAAGGTCCATTAACAGATTATGAGAGCTGGATGCCTGATTTTATGGGTGGACTAGCCGAAGGTATCAGTTCAAACGAGGACACTGTTCTTGACAAAGTTAAAGGGCTTGCAGGCGGCATATCAACCCTTATGAAAGGAGCTACAGCTTCAGCTGCAACAGCAACTGGAAGTGCAGTAAATAACACAAGTAATACGACAAATGTGACACAGAACAATACCTTCAATAATTCTTACTCTGGCAGTGATGTACAGGCACAACAGAATGTATCGAAGGGCATGAAACAGTCGGCACAGGATGCCACAAGCTATATGGCTAAAGGGCTGGCATATGCAAGGTAGGTGAAAAGGAATGGCAAGAAATCTAAAACCGGTTAGCATTGCCGGAATAGAAGGGGATGCTCTAATCAGCGAAGATATTAGTTATTCTGCTGACATTCCCGAGTATCCTGTTGAGAATGGGTACAATGTATCAGACACAATTATATTAAAACCTATTCAGTTAAGCATCACGTTATATATAAGTGATAGCCCAGCTACATGGCGGAATCGCAAAGGACATAGCCCATCGGCGGGCAGAACCAAGAAGATATGTGAAAAGTTTGAGAAATTGTATTTTCAGAGAAAATTGGTAAAGGTTGTCACTACAGACAAGATATATACCAATATGGGAATTACATCAATGTCAATTTCTCATAGTTCGGAAATTGGGTACGCACGACAGATACAGTTTTCATTAAAGAAAGTGTATGTAACCAAAAGAAAAACGGTTTACATACCTAAATATATTTTGCAGAGTGGAGAATCAAAGAAGAGTGCAGGAACAGCGACAACATCATCCAGCAGTTCAAATTCTTCAAGTTCTTCGTCGAGCAAATCTGGAAGCTCTGGAGGATCAGGAAACAAATCCGGTAGCGGAAAGAAAGGTTCAATACTTTATAACATTGGAAAGAAAACCGGTTTCTTATAGGAGGTGGATAGATGCTTTATATTACAGTTCCGGATATGAACGATAGTGTATCGTCGGTGACGATTGCTGAAAAAGAGTATCTTATCCGCTTTACATACAATGGAACAGGAGATTTTTGGAGCTTTGGATTATCAGACACAGACGAAAATCCTATTATTTCTCCGACCAAGATTGTGCCTAATTTCCCACTGACACATTTTATGAATTTCACATCATTGCCAGATGGAATATTTGGTGCAATTAGTGAAGAAACAAGACTTACAAGGGAATCTTTCAATAATGGAACAGCAGAATTTGTTTTTATACCTTGGGATGAATGGGAGGATTAAAATGGCACAGGAGAATTTTATCAGAAGATATCTTATGAAGGCTGGAAAAATGGGGCATAACGGATTTCAAATCGGTCAAACTTCAACGGAGAATCCGCATGCATTGCATATAAGTTTTAGTGTTGAAAAATCAACATCAGAAACTGCCAATACAGCCAAAGTGCAAATATGGAATTTATCCCCTGCCAATCTCAACATCCTCGACACGAAAGATTGTGCAATTGAATTACAGGCGGGATATGCCAATCACATTGCATTGATTCTAGCAGGAAATGTAGTTACATCGTCAACTGAAATGGATGGGGCAGACAGAATGACGGAAATAGAAGTTGTTGACGGAAGGGTTGCTTTGAGAGATACATATATATCCATTTCTCGCTCTGGAAAAGTTAACAGCAAGGAGGTATTTGACCAAATTGCAGGAGAAATGGGTGTGTCGGTTGTGTATTCAAAAGGTTGCAAATTCAAAACTTTACCGCATGGATTTAGCTATGTAGGAGCAGCTAAAACAGCTTTGAAAAAGATGTGTAAGACATGTGGTCTTAAATGGTCTATTCAGAATTCGGTTTTACAGATAAGGAAACCAAATGAGGCTATAACAACTAGAGCGTATCTTTTAAGTCCCGATACGGGACTTTTAGAGGTACCTAAGCGAATAACTATATCCTCTGAAAGCGACGATTCGAGCAACGGAAAAAGCAATAGTCAGATAGGCTATGAAGTGAAATATTTTTTGAATGGAGCGATTGGAGTGAATGATTATATAAGATTGGAAAGCGACAAAGTGCGTGGATATTTTAGAGTTTACAAGCTGACGATTGACGGAGACAATCTGGAAGGCGATTGGATATGCACAGCACAGCTTTTGGAGGTGAAATAATGTTACAAGAATTTGTAGAACAGGTCGAAAAGGCTGCAAGGTCGGTAATGGAAGAAATGCATACTGCGATTCCTGGGAAAATAACGGCATTTAATGTAGGAACAGGATTTGCAACTGTAAAACCTTATGGAACATACACTACTGATTCTGGAAGAAAAATGGCATACCCAACAGTAACGGAAGTACCGGTCATTATTCCTCAAAGTCAGGTGAATGACATTTATATTGCCTTTCCAATAACAGTTGGTATGGATTGCTTGCTAATCATTTCAGAACAGGAATTGGATGCATGGATAGGTGGCGGCGAATCAGAAAACGATATTCGGTTTGACTTGACAAGTGCCATAGCAATCCCCGGATTGTCCAATAAGGGCAACGCTGCTTTGAGGGAGGCTTGCAGTAAAAAGAGTTTGATATTGCAGAATGGTGCGACAAAGGTGTCGGTGAATAAAGACAATGTGGAAATCGCAGGAAATTTAATTGTGAGTGGCGATGTAAAAGCTGGAAATATATCTCTGAAAAATCATACACATGCAGGTGTGCACGGAGACACATCAAAGGCAAAATAAAGAAGGAGGCGAGGAAGTGGATATATTGCTTGACAGTAATGGTGACTTGGCATTCAAGGGAACAGACATTGTCCTTGCCAATTCTGTTCGCCAAAAGATAAAAATTCGGTTAAAGTGGTTTTTTCAAGAATGGAGATGGGATGATGAAGCTGGTGTTCCGTATTTTGAATATCTTTTTGTGAAAAATCCAGATATAGACCAGATTAAAGAATTGATAGAAGAACAAATTTTCAATGTAGACGAAATTACGGAAGTTAATGATGTATCTATAGAAATTGATAGCTTGAAAAGGTCGGCAGTAATCCGATACGAAGCTGTTACAGATGAAAAAACATATAAGGAAGAGGTGAAGATTGGTGGCTGAATATGGAATTACAGATAAAGGATTTGAGATTAAAAGATTGGATGAAATATTAGAGGAACTTCATTCAGAACTTTCTGGAAAATTTGGATTTAACACCAGATTGGATCCTCAATCGTTTCTGAATGTACTAATAACAACATACGGCGGACAAATTTCCGAGCTTTGGGAAGTGGCACAGGCCAGTTATTATGCAAAATATCCGTCTACAGCTGAAGGAGTAAGTCTGGATAATGCTGTTCAATATGGCGGAATCCGACGAAGTCCTAATAAATATAGTTATTATACACTGCATTGTACTGGTGATGATGGAACAACTGTGAGACAAGGTGCTACAGTTGCGACAAACACAGCACCGCAAGCTAAGCTTTCGGCTGTATCTGAATTCGTTATAACAAGAGAAAATTTCAATCGGGTGTCAATAAGAGTTGCTGCTCCTGTAACGGGAGCTATTTATTCCGTATCAATAAATGGTGTTCAGTATAGTTTTACGAGCAGTTCTGATGATGAATTGTCTATTATTGAGGGGCTGAGTAAGGTTGTTAAGCCAGATGGATATAAAGTGTCGGTGAATGAAAGCAGTATTACGCTTGATATAATTTGCGAATCATCTTCAAGGAGTGGCATCCTGGTTCTGTCAGACAATTTAACAACATCAAGTGTCACTACTCTTGCTGATTTTGCCACAGTAGAGTATGGAAAACTCATATTCCCGAATGGAACAATCACTGTTATGATTACCAATATCAGTGGATTTAATGCTGTTGAGAATCTAATCGAACCAACTTATGGAAGATTACAGGAAACAGATGTGGAACTTAGACATTCATATCTTGCAAAATCGGCTATTCGGTCCACAAGAATGATAGACAGTATTTGCTCGCAACTGATAAATAATGTTCCGAATGTCGAGAGTGCCACAGGATATGAAAATGATACGGATGATACGGATAAAGAAGGAAGACCACCACACAGTGTTGAAATAATTGTGGACGGAGGAGATGAAACAAGCATTGCAAGTATTATTTTAGATAAAAAAGCTGCTGGAATTCAAACCTTCGGTTCTATTACTGTTAATGTGGCAACAGAGTATGGAGATTCTATCCCTGTAAGTTTCAATAGACCAGAATATATCTATGTATGGATGAAGGTTACTTTGGATGCTGATAAGTCATATTTACCTACTAATTACGCAAATCTGACAATAGAATCAATTGTAGAAGATGCCTCAAAGTTGCAGGCTGGCGACAATATGTTGTCCCAGACTTTTAATGATGGAATTTATTCTGCAGTCGGTGGTGTAACCTATGTTGACATCAAATGTGCAGCAACAAAGGATAGTGAGCATATACCAACCAGTGAAGAGTACACGAAAGTAAATGTAAGTGTGGAAAGCAGACAGAAAATAGTCATTGCCGACACAAGAATTGAGGTGGTATATAGTGGGCATTCTTGATAAATGGTTAGACGATTTACCACAGCAGTTTCAAGGAAAGAAGCACATAGAAGACCTTATTTCGGTATTTGCAAAACAAATGGAAGATTTACATAGGGTGTTCAAACAACTTGACGCAGAGACAGATTTAGAGAGTGCTGTTGGTGCGAATTTGGATATGGTAGGAGATATTGTAACTCTTACACGAAAAGAAGCAGGTGTTTTAGCTGGCATAGATGTTGAAGATCCGGTTATCAGCGATGAACGATACCGGCAGTTCTTAAAGTATCAAATGCTGGTCAATACAAACGAATGTACTTATCGTGATCTTATGGATGGATTGGCACTTCTGTGGGATGTATCTCCAATTTATTACAGAGAGGATCCGGCTCTGCCTGCGGTGATTATACTTACGATGCCATTCCTTACACCGGGAGGCAAAGTTGTTACATTGGGCGAGGTTCCAATGGTAAAGCCTGCGGGTGTCAGAATTGAATTTGAGTATTATATCAAGGCTATCGTTGAGATAGCCTTTAATTTTTGGATTTCTTCGTATGATGTCCCGAGGTGCAATACCATTGTTTGTGGTACGCATCCGAGGAGAGCAACACTCGGTACTATTATCGAAATCCGTTGCGAACAGGATACAAATGCCTTGATAGCCGCTTTTGATGCAAGCAAAACGGGAACTATCCGAATAGGAGGAACTGCTTATAATGCTACACTTGGAAAAACATTTGCAGAAGATGTTGAGATAGAAATAGATAGTAATTTGCACATAGTAGATTTCTTGCAATCCGGACAAAGTGTGGCAGGATTAAAGCCCAATAGGGCGACGCAAGGAATGGTAATACCTAAAGAAATACTTGTGGAAAGGAATGCTTATCTACAGAAATATACTATGCCGGCTTCCGGTCTTCAGACTTCTGGAGGAGGAACGCTGGCAAATTCTTTATCAGTGGGTGTTAATAGCAAAATTGAGGCAGATGATATGGTACTACTCGGCACACCTACGGAGTTATATGCTTCTCCGGAACATAAAGCCGGGAAAGCATATAAGACGCTTGCTGTTTCATCATCAGAAACAGAGGCAGATGTAAATGTATTCATTGCTTCGGCTACCATCAGACGATGTGGAACCAGAAGCTGTGGAAATAAAGAATAGGAGGTAGCAAGATGGGATTCTGGGAAAAAGATTTTCTAAACAGAAGACGGCAGGAATGGATGGAGTCTATTCATAAATTCCAGTACCAAGTAAATGGAAATTGGTATGATGCCAAAATCAATAGTAAGAAAATCACAGGCAACAAGATTGTTTTTATTGTAAGTTTGCTCACCACTCCCAAGACAGCCCACACAATTACCGGAATTCGCCTTTGGGACATTACCGGTCGCATTTGTGGAGGACTGGAAGTTGCCGTTAAAAGGACGGCAAATCAGGGTGTGTTAGCTAAATTTGAATTCCCAATTTACGAGAAAGGAGATGAATAGGGATGAATGTATTACCAGAATATTTGGAAGGCAACAGAACTGGCTCATACACACCAGAACAGTGGCTTGATGAAGTAAAGGACAAAAATTCGGACGAAATTATCCAGGAGGGAACTCCAATGGATGCCGAACACTTCAATCACATGGAGCAGGGCATTCATAACAACTCACTTATGTTGGCTCTTTTGTTAGAGAATGTAAAGCATACTCAGCAAAGCGTAGAGTCTGTTGATGGTGAGGAACTTGAAGTTACATTGACCAACACAAAGGATTTCTATTTTAATAATTCTGTTAAGACTGTGGCGCTTGCAAATATGCGTAGCACATTGGATTACAGGGTTATCACAGAAGTACAAGGCAATCCTGTAAATGTTGGTGATGTGGTTGTCTATGATAAGCAGGTGAATGGTTTTAAGATTGCTTTTACAGGCAGTGCTAAAAGTGTGACTGTTCGTTGCTTTGTACAGGGAGGAGGTACGGTGTAGTGGCAAATATCATTATTCATAGTGACGAAAGAAAAGCTGAAACAAACAGAACCCTTCGTGATTATGGTATCAATCCGGAACATGCAACCAAAGCACAAAGAGATATGGCAGATTGCGTAGCCCAGAAGACAGGCGAAGCCTGCAGAGAATTAAGGAGGTATGACAGATGAAAGTCGTAGAGGTAAATGTTGGAAAGAAAATTGAGTACAGTGTATCGAAAAATAAGATTACATTTGCTGATGAATTGATGCTCAATTGCGAAAAGTTGGAGAGAGATAATGATGAATGTGTTGACATTTGCATTGCAAAGAATGGGATGATTACTTCTGGCCAGCTTGGTGAAAAGTATGCAGCACAAATTGAGATTCCGGCAAGGCAGTATGTTGAAAAGGAAGTTCCTAATCCAGATTATGATCCTGAGGTAGAAAACAGCAGCGAAACAATTATGGAAAGAACCCCTGTTCCGTTCAATATGGCAAATGTTACGCTCAAATTATATGCAATCGAATAAGGAGGACTATTATGGGAAATTATGATCAGATGGCAGCTGCGGTAAGCGAGCTGTCAGGCGGAAAAAATGTGGTATTACTGGATGACATCGGAATGCCATCAATTTATGTAAGAATTCCAAAAGGAAAAAATTCAGAGCTTGTAAGCGGCCTTAGCGATAATGTTCATTATGCGTTTAATGTGGACAGTGTCGAGAAGACCGCTTTTTATTATTCCAAGTATCAGAATATTATTGTAAATGAAAGGGCATATTCTCTCGGACACAGAGATCCTGCAAATTCCATAAATTGGGATGCTGCAAGAAAGGCTTGCGAAAATAAAGGAGCGGGCTTCCACCTTGCAACAATGGCAGAGTGGGCTTATATTGCTCTCTGGTGCCGCAAGAATGGCACTATGCCGCATGGAAACAATAATTACGGAAAAGATTCGGCTTATACACATGAACACGGCGAGGAATCTTCAAAGGATAGCGGAAAAACTGGAAGATGTTTTACCGGTTCTGGACCTGTAACATGGAACCATAACCATCACGGAGATGGCATTTGTGACTTAAATGGAAATGTATGGGAGTGGAATGCAGGCATGCGTCTTGTTGATGGAGAAATCCAGATCATTCCATACAATAATGCAGCAATGGGTAGCAAATGTGATATGTCGGCATCCTCTACTCTCTGGAAAGCAATTAAGGCGGATGGCTCGCTTGTAGAACCTGGAACGGCCGGAACATTAAAGTGGGATTGGGTATCAGGCAAAATTCAGCTTACTTCTGGTGCGATTACATATAAGACTGATAGCGGTGTCGGTGGACAGTATAAAGATATGACACTTGCAAGCGGGCTTACTGCTCCAGAAATTGCAAAGATGTTATTGCTCTACCCAGACGAACCAAACGGAGATTACGCAGGTGATTATCATTGGTTCAACCCTGTTGGCGAGCGTTTGCCTATTTGCGGGGGCGGCTGGAACGATGGTGCCAACGCTGGTGTCTTCGGCTTGAACCTCGGCCATCCCCGCTCCAATGCGAACTGGAGCGTCGGTTTCCGCTCCGCTTTTGTTGATCTGTAATCTGTTGCACTGTAATCTGACTGAGGCTGCGATAGCAGCCTCTTATTTTATTTTTTACCTTGCAATAACGAAATACGATATAAAATAACAAATAAATCCGAAGCAGAACTATGTGTGGTAGAATGGAAAAAAATATGGTATAGAGGGACTTTATGGAGGAATTAAAGATATTACAAAAGACCTTCGATATGATGAACTATGCTTATCCTGCATTGGCACAATATCCAAAGGGCGAGAAATTCGCCCTTGTTGTGGATATAAAGAGGTGCATGGATGTTATGTTGGAGAGGATTATCGAGGCCAACAAAAAGTATTATAAGAAAACTACACTACAGGAATTAGATGTAGAAGTGGAAAAGTTAAAGGCATATGTCCGATTGTCATATAACTTAGGTTTTTTACCTCCGAAAAAATATGAACAATGGTCCGGTCTGGTAGTTGAAATTGGCAGAATGGTAGGAGGCTGGATAAAGAGTGTAAGCAAGTAGGGTACGGAATACTGCGTTTGCCGATTTGCGGGGGCAACTGGAACAATGGTGCCAACGCTGGTGTCTTCAACTTGAACCTCAACAATCCCCGCTCCAATGCGAACTGGAACATCGGTTTCCGCTCCGCTCTGCCTTCAAGTCAGATGCTGCAGACCTAATGGGTGTGCAGTCAGTACAGAGGTGTAAAGGATTCCGTCTCCTTTGCTCTCGCAAAAAAATGTAATGGGCATGAATGCCGGTAGTAGTATAAGCGAATCCCGCAATGCTCTGAAAGGAGATAATATGTCCATTAAAAATGTGTATGCTCAAATCGTATCTTTTGATAATTTGCTACAGGCTGAGAAAGATGCCCGAGCAGGAAAAAGATATGAAAATGAGCAGCTTGCATTCTGGGGGAACCTGGAAGACAATATACATTCGATATCCGAAAAACTTAAATGCCATAATTATCCGCCAGACATATACCATCATTTTTATGTGTATGAGCCAAAATTGCGAAAAGTAATATTTTCTGATTACACAACAAAGGTAATTCAAAGGGCAGCATACAATGTACTCAATCCTATAGTTTGTAAAGGGATGATTAGTGATACCTATTCCTGCATAGAAGATAGAGGACAACTTAAATCTATGCAGAGATTAGCAGGGTGGGTTGATTTTGTAGAGAAAAGCGGTGAACGTTGGTACTATCTGAAAATGGATGTGGAGAAATTCTTCTATCGAATGGATCATGAGGTGCTTATGAGCATAATCCAGAAAAAGATAGGGGACAAGGAAGCGGTTAGATTCCTTGAACATTATGTGTGCCATGCTTCCAGAGCATTTGGACTTCCGCTTGGAGTAAAGTCACCACTGGAAATATCGGATAAAGAAATGCTGTGGGATGTAGGGATTGCCATAGGTGGCGGATTGTCACACATGTATGGCAATATGTATTTAAACCCTATGGACCAAATGGCAAAGAGAAAAGAGGGCATACAGTATTATATTCGTTATATGGATGATGTGATTATTCTATCGACGGACAAGGAGCTGTTACACAGGTACAAGAATATGTTTTCTGATTTTTTAGGCGATGTTCTGAAACTTCGATTAAATAATAAAACAGCAATTCGACCTGTCTCACATGGCATGGAGTTTGTTGGTTATACTATTCGCCCTTTTGATGTTCGATTGAGAAAAAGCACAAGCCTTAGAATGAAAAGGCATTTGAAAACAATACAGGAGCTTTATCGTGATTATGAGATAGACCTTGATAGAGCCCGCTCCACTCTTATGAGTTATAAGGCCTTGATGGACCATTGCGACTGCAGGGCTTTGGAAAAGAAAATATTTGAGGATTTTGTTCTTACGCACAATCCGAAGGAGGCTGATACAGACAATGGATGAAGACAATATGTTGGAACTGCTCGAACTTTATATGGATATGGTTGAAAAACAGGATGAAATCATATACCGCCTTGGAAAAATCGTAGCCAGACAGGCAACGGATATTCAACTGTTGAAAAATGACAGGGAATTTTCGGACGATAAACTGACGGAGGATACAGCAATTGTAGATGAAGTTATCGGGCAGTATAACGATATGAAAAGCGAATTAGAGCCGTAAGGCTCTTTTTTTATGCCCTTTGGAAGGAGGTGAGAGAACAATGGAGGATCCAATTACAAGAGCTGAGTATGAAGAATACCAAAAGCGAATGGAGCAGGAAGACCACAGGCAGAACCGACGGATTGAACAGTTGGAGGAAAATACCAAGCAGATCAACGCTCTTACGGTATCAATAGAAAAACTGGCACAGAGTGTTGAAAGCATGGTCAGGGAGCAGGAGGCACAGGGGAAACGTCTCGTGTCTTTGGAAAGCAAAGACGGAGAAATGTGGAGAAAAGTCGTTGGTTATGTAATAACTGCGGTAATAGGAATTGTCCTAGGATTTGCATTTACGCAAATTGGAATGTAACTTTAGTTGAGATTATTTATAGGAGGAATCATTATGAACATGGAATTTATTATTGCTAATGCGTCACAGTTACTTGTTGTAGTTGCGGTTATCTGTACACTGATTTCTGTAATTACAGAGTTCACAAAAGAGATTGGGATTCTTAACAGAATTCCTACATCTTTGCAGGTCTTAATCCTGTCAATTATAATTTGCGTCACAGCCTTTTTTGCATATATTTCATATGCGAAAATCACCTTCGTGTGGTATTACCTCGTGGCTGTAATTTTTGCTTCATTCATTGTTGCTATTGTTTGCTGCAAAGGTTGGGAATATCTGATTACTATTTGGAAAAGGTTCTATAAGCCGGAGGATAAATGAGAACGGTGATTATGGTCTACATAATCATTGCAATTTTAGGATTCACAGCAGGAGTGATTTTGCTTTGCAGGGCAATGTATAAATCTATATCCAAAAGACACACAGAGAATACACCGGGGATAGTAATATTCCCGGTATTTCTTGTGTTAGCATCAATAGCATGGCCGCTGTGTCTAATTGCACTTTGTGTACTGACCATAAAAGAATTGGATAATGAACAAAATAACTATGATCAAAGAGATTTGTAGGAGGAACACATGAAAGAACAGGATTTTATTCAGAAAATATGTGGATATGCGATAAGTGATATGAAAGAGAACGGAATTCTCGCCTCTGTCACGATTGCTCAGGCTATTCTTGAAAGTTCCTGGGGCACATCTGAATTGGCGAAGAAAGCTAATAATTACTTCGGCATGAAATGCTCTCTGAGCAGCAACTCGTGGGGAAGTGTATGGGATAGAGTATCAAAATACACAAAAGTCACAAACGAGCAGGATGAGGCCGGAAAAATTTATACTATCAAAGCGGATTTTAGGGCATATCCAGACATAGAAATGAGCATAAAGGACCATTCAATGTATCTTGTTGGTGCTATGAATGGAACGGAACATAGATATTGTGGTATCGCAAACGAAAAAGACTACAGAAAAGCGGTTGAAATCATTAAAGCTGGAGGATATGCCACAGATATAAATTATGTGTCTAAGATTTGCTCAATCATAAAGAAATATGAATTAACACAGTATGACGAAATGGAGGAATTGAATATGGGAATTGAAATCAGAAAGCAGATTGCAACGAATAGTCCCTGCAATAAAACGGGAGATGAAATTACTGTAAAGGGCTCTATGTTACATAGTGTAGGGTGTCCGCAGCCTAAGCCGGAAGTATTTGCAAAGATTTGGGAGACTTCTACAGGAGCCTGTGTTCATGCAGTTACAGGCGCTGACGCTTATGCAATTCAGTGTTTACCTCTTTTCCCGGAGCGGAAAAAGGCTAGAAGAGGATGGCATGGAGCAAGTGGAAAGAATGGCAGTGTCAACAACACACATTTATCTCTTGAAATGACAGAGCCGGCTACAATTAAGTATGTGGGAGGGGCTACATGGATTGAGACAGGAGACGGAAGCAATACCAAGAGGCATGTCCTTGCAACATATGCGAATGCAGTACAGGTATTTGCTAAATGGTGCAAGGAATTTGGGCTAAATCCATTGGAGGATGGTGTAATTATCTCACATCATGAGGGAAATCAGAGAGGTATCGCAAGCAATCATGGGGACGTTGAGCACATTTGGAACAAGTTCGGACTTACTATGGATCAGTTTAGAGAAGATGTTAAGAAAGCCATGGGAGGACAGACGATTGACACAGTGCCAGATGCACCAGTAGATAACAGCAGCGATGATACAAGTTCACAGGCTGTCAATCCTTTGAGTGGTTCTGTGAAGATTATTTACACAGGTGATGATGGACTTAATGTAAGAAAAGCACCTTGTATATTAGACAAGTATGTTGATCATGTTGAACATGCAGGCACATTCACTGTGGTTGGTATATCAGCAGATGAAAAGTGGTACAAGTTAAAGAGCGGGCTTTTTATCACAACCATACCTGAATATGTATCATTCAAAGCAACACCGGAGCAGAAGCAGCAGACAGCAGGCACAGGATATTACAGAGTAAGAAAGAACTGGGATGATGCGGACTCACAGATTGGAGCATTCAAGAATCAGAACAATGCCATTGAATTATGCAAGCAGAACAGCGGATACAAGGTATTTGATAATGATGGCAATGAGATCTATCCTTGCATCAAAGATGATGGTGCTCCTTTTAAGTTCCGGGTAACAATTCCTGATCTCCGAATTAGAAAAGGGCCGGGAACCACATATGATTATTGGAAAAAGAATGGAAGTGCTGAGCACACCGGGGAAAATGTATTCACAATTGTTGATACATCCGAGGGTCCAGGAGCAAAAATGTGGGGCTTGTTAAAATCCGGAGAAAAGGATAGAAACAGATGGATTTCTCTTGATGAAGATTATGGAAACAGACTGTAATAGTCAAGACGGGCAGTTGCTCCATAACCTATACCGATAAGATATAACACAATCCGCTATAAAATAACAAACGACACAAAAAGATGTCAGAAAATGCTATTTTATAACGGAAGGAGCAACGACGTATGATAAGAATTTTACTATCTACAAAGCTCGGCGAAATGAAATGGAGTCAGGCGGATCTGGCCAGGGCAACCGGAATCAGACCCAACACCATCAGCGAATTGTACCATGAGTACACAGATAGGGTGAATTTGGAACACCTCGACCTAATATGCGAGGCTCTACATTGCGAACTCGATGAACTGATTGTTAGGGTGCCAAATGATTATGCGAAGATTACCCACACCAGATCCGGCTCCTTGATTTCGTCAGACAAGTAGTGCTGCAACACTGCTGTCATAGAGAAAGACGTTCAAGGACCGAACGTCTTTTTTTATACCACAATATTTATCTGCATTCAATGGTATTTCTATCCAACGAATTCTCAAATAGTGCTAAATCAAAATTATTATCAATATATCCCTGCCGGATGGTTTCTATGTAGGTCGAAGATGGTCTTCCGGGTACACACTGTTGGTTCATAATATAGACCATAGCTCTTTTCTTTTTTCCGTCAATATCAACCATTACATTCTGCTTATAATAATATCGGGGATATCCTTCGTATATATCTAATCTTTTCTCGTCTTCCGGCTCAATACTCCATAGTAAAACAGGAACATATGAACCCTGCTTTTTGGCTATTGTTGCGTGCGAATTGGTTGCACTGCCTCTGTATAAAAGTTCCCAGTTAGTTAATTGCCCAGTGCCAAAAATACTCGCAGAGGGGCATCTATAAGCCATCTGCTTCAAGTTGAGATTACTTCCGTATGCTACATATAATTTTTTCATGCCGATACCTCCTCAATTTTAATTATTCTTGTCCATGGATTTAACTCGCCTCTTGCCATTGACCTAGCAATGGTTTTATTTGGAGCTTTTACATAGTATTCATCAGAAATACCACCAGATATCATTATTCTGTACATTTTCCAAGGTATGTTTGGGTTATTCATTCGTCTTGCCATAGTTTCTCCTATCTCCCCGTTTTGCCGTTAGGTCAGCACTTTTTTACTAAGCTGCCCGACAAGCCATTCCGGCAGCTTTTTTAAGTGGTGTCATAAGATGAAGTCTGCATGTTTTAAATTCGTCTCCATAAAGTCCAAGGCGGTGGGTAAGGATGTTTCTCATAATTGTAACTTTCTGTTCTGGTGAGTATCCCTCCATTGAACGGAATACTATTTTTTCTTGTGAAGTAATAGCCCATGCAGATACCGCCAAACAAAACTGTATATAGGCCTTGATTTTTCCTGCGTGAAGTGTGCTGTTAAAAAGTCTGAATTCCACTGTACCCTTGGTGAAGAAAGAATGGAGATTTACTCCATGATATCTTGTGGAATTGTAATGCTGATGATCGATTCCACCGCAATAACCATCATTTGCTCTGCTATACCAGATTTCTTCGGCTTTTTCTTTTGTAAGATTCTTATCCTTTTTCATGGCATCAAGTAGCGTTTTGTTGAGCTTGTGGCACCAGTTACTCTCGCGGTCTCCGATTTGGAGAGCTTCATAAATCAGATCCTGTCTGGCTGTCATAAAGTTAACTAATCTTCTAAGAGATACTGCTGTATGGTTTGCACCATCGACATGGATATGAATGCCGCAACTGCTATGAGCCTTTGCTCCGTTCTCTCGGAGTTTTCGTATGATGTTTTGGAGAAGTTCAATGTCGGAATAATTGAGCGGCGGTGTTACAAATTCGACTCTGTATTCATCAAGAGGCTCGCTTGTATCATCGTTTCTTATTGGTGTGATAGATGAATCTCTCATAATTTTCCATTTGCGAGCTGCCTGATCAGCAATCGTGCGTGTGTGGTAGCAATTTGATTCTGGATGAGAAGGTGTTGTTCCAAGAACTCCGGCAACGAGACGAGCTGCTTTTTCTCTTGTAATACCTGTCATTTCTACTTCAACTCCGAATAATTGATTTTTTAACATATATTTATCCTCCTAAATTGTTTTTCTGTTTTATTGAACTTTTATTCTGTTTCTATGAATATATTACCATATGTACACCCAGTGTCAATGCTTTTTTCTAATATTCTGAATATTTTTTCTGGAAAAGCAGAATAAAAAGTTGACAAAACAGAAAAACGAATTTATAATAAAACAGAGGTGATTATATGATTGATGAAAGATTGAAAGAGCAATACAATCAATCGGTTGTCGAGCTAAAGGAAGCTCTTAAAAGGGAGCGTATTTTTAACAGGATTTACCGAAATATGATTGCGATAATGGATAAATTAGAGAAAATTTTGCGAAAGACAGGGGGAGAAAGAAGATGATTTGCTACGATCGACTGTGGAAAACACTAATTGATAAGCACTTGAAAAAGACAGAGCTTCGGGATAAAATAGGAATCAGTAATGCCACATTAGCGAAGCTTGGTAAAAATGAACCTGTCAATCTTAAAGTTATAGATGCTATATGTCAGGAGCTTGATTGTGATGTTGAAGATGTTTTGGAGATAAAACATTAAATTTAAGGAGGCATTATGTACGTTGAACAGGATAATAAAGTGCATTTTGACAAATCTGATTTAATTGTTCCGGTTATTCCTTCTCCGTTTTGGGAAAAACCGTCTATCACAATGACGAATCCAGAGGTTCAAATTATTGCAGAAAATTGTGATAATGAAAAAAACGCACAAGCAGGTGAATCTGATAGATTAGAACATCAGCCTATATTTGATACATATACTGGTATTGACAAAAACATAAATGATGTTATTATGATGTTATTAGAGAACACAAATAAAAGTAATGAAAGTAATCACAAATAAAATTCATAAAATTAGTGGAAAAATTAACGATGAACGTACACAGAAATGCTGTTACGAAATCGAGTTTGAATAAATCGAGTTGCTTAAAAAAGCCAGTGTTTATGCGGGTTTCAGCGATTTCGATTAGTCTTTTGATAACAAATTGATAACAGTCATAGCAAGTGCCATTATTCTTGTTATCCAGTGGTTTATGGGTAACGGAACAATTAACAGGTGGCTTGCAGACTAAAGTTCGGAGCTTGGCTCTGAACAAATTCCATATTATAAACTAAGCCCTTAGCTGTGGTTAATAACCATAGTTAAGGGCTTTTTTGTCGTTGCCAAAGCATCTGTAGGGAGCTGCCAGTGGCAGGTCCTGTAGGTGCTTATTTATCTTTCAAGTGGTCTTTGAATGCTTCCACGAGAGCGTCACTTAATTCCTGTGATGGAACTTTTGCCCAACGCTGTGTGGTGTCGAACTCTGGATAATGGTAACGCCAGTTATCGTATTCTTCTCTGTTGATTTCTTCGGAAGATAGCTTGTCTGCCTGTTCTTTCCAAGCATACAGCATTTTGAGGAGTTCATATGCTTCTCTGCCTTTGTCCTTGTTGACCTTTAAGCATACCTCTCCGTCTGCTTCACTGACAGTAAGACCGTAAATATCTTCAAGGGTAAACAGAGTGTGCATAAGACCGATATAGCTGTCTATGTCAGGAACATCAAGAGCCTGTGGAGAAACATCAAGCACCTGTGCCAATGCATTTGTAAGGTCTGCTTTCGGTTTGCGTGTACCAGTTTCGTACTGTGCCAAACGCACATCAGCACTCTTTTCTGGAAAACCGATTGCTGTACCGAGATACTTTTGTGTCATACCACGCATTAGTCTGAAAAAATGTATTCTTTCGCTGATAGCCATAATGATACGCTCCTTTTATATTTAGTGAAATAAGTATAGCAGAAATGTTTAGTGGAAGTCAAGAAAAACCGAAACAAAAATGTTTAATATTTTCTTTGCAACCACTTGACAATAGCAAATATGTTTAGTAAAATAAATTACGAATTAAACAAATATGCTTAATGCGACAACTGAATGACCGTCCGAAAAGCCAAACCGCCAAGACCTCGTCGGAGCAAGTTCCGTATCGTTCGCTTGTGTGCAAGCACAAAAGCTCATTCGCTGCACTGCTCCTCCTCTTCCCCAAAAGTCTCCGACTTTTCGGGAACCCCTATACGAGCGAGCGCCTGATGTACTGCGGTGCATTGGGACAGCACAGCGCCTGCCGACAAGCAGGAGTGCCTGTTGGAACTTTAACACGGAGAAAGCGGCAAGCAAAAAATTATTTTAAGAAAGGAAGAAAAAGGATATGGAAAACAGATTTATCCGAGCCGAAGATGTGGCTCAGGAACTAAACGTATCAAAACCTTATGCATATAAACTCATCAGACAATTAAATGAGGAATTGAAAGCAAAGGGCTTTATTACGATTGCAGGGCGTGTAAATCGCCAGTATTTTTACGAAAGGCTCTACGGAGCAGGAAAGGGGGAAATGTAAATGCCGGTATTTAAGAATGAAGATAACGGTACTTGGTATGTGATGGCAAGGTATGTGAACTGGAAAGGGGAACGCAAGCAGAAATGCAAGCGTGGCTTTGCTACCAAACGAGAAGCACAGGAATGGGAAAGAATGTTCAAATTGCAGACTTCTTCAGACCTTGATATGAGTTTTGAAGCCTTTACGGAGCTTTATATCAATGATGTGAAGAACCGTTTGAAGGAAAACACGTGGCTTACCAAAGAGCATATCATACGCACAAAGATACTTCCGTATTTCGGGAAACTGAAAATCAGCGAGATTTCCACAAAGGAGATTATTACTTGGCAGAATGAAATGCTTGCCTATCGTGATGAGAAGAAAAAGCCTTATTCACAGACGTATCTGAAAACGCTGCACAATCAGTTGTCCGCCATTTTCAATCACGCTGTCCGCTACTATGAACTGCGTTCCAATCCTGCGGCAAAGGTGGGAAATATGGGACGTGAGGAACACAAGGAAATGCTGTTCTGGACAAAGGAAGAATACAAGAAATTCTCTTTTGAGATGATGGACAAGCCTGTTTCCTTTTATGCGTTTGAAATGCTTTACTGGTGCGGTATCCGAGAGGGCGAGCTGTTAGCTTTGACTCCGGCAGATTTCAACTTTGATAAGGAAACAGTCACAATCAATAAATCCTATCAGCGTTTGAAAGGGCAGGATGTGATTACTTCTCCGAAAACGAAAAAGAGCAACCGCACGATTAAAATGCCGAAGTTTCTGTGTGAGGAAATGAAAGAATATCTCGGTATGCTTTACGGATTGAAGAAGAAAGACCGTATCTTTACGGTGACGAAAAGCTATCTTCATCACGAGATGGACAGAGGGGCAAAGGCGGCAGGCGTGAAGCGTATCCGCATTCACGATCTCCGTCACAGCCACATTTCACTCTTGATTGATATGGGCTTTTCTGCGGTGGCGATTGCTGACCGAGTTGGTCACGAAAGTATTGATATTACTTATCAGTACGCACACCTCTTTCCGTCAAAGCAGATTGAGATGGCAGAAAAATTAGATGATTTAGGGAAAGGAGATTTTGAAAATGTCAGCTAAGAACAGAGATAACAAAAATCGTTGGAGGAATATCACAGTAGGGTTTCGAGTATCGCCCGAAGAAAACGAACTCATTAACAGAGCTGTAGCTCTATCAGGATTGCCAAAACAGGAGTATTGTTACCGCCGTTGCTTAAATCAGGATGTGGTGGTACAGGGCAATCCGAGAGTGTATAAGGCGTTGAAAACGGAATTTGCCACAGTCCTTGCGGAACTGAAAAGGATTGAAGCAGGAAAAGGTGTGGATGATGAACTGCTGAGTGTAATAGAACTGATTTCCATTATTCTCGGCGGTTTGAAAGGAGAGGATGCGAATGGAGAATAAAAAAGAAATGACTATTCCAAATGTATCTGCGGCAACAGATGCGGAACAGTCACTTTCCAAATGTACTGACAATAGTATAGTCAATCAGGATACGGATTTCAAGGGGTACGAGCAATCTTTTGAAGAAATGCAAAGGGAAATACTCAGACAGTTAGACCCTTCCTATCTGAAAACAGTATCAATGACAACGCTGTATGATACGGTGTTTGAGGTTCAGACACCACTTATCGACGGTCTGCTCCAAAGGGGAACTTACCTTTTCGTAGGTTCCCCGAAAGTGGGAAAGAGCTTTATGATGGCACAGCTTGCCTATCATATCAGCACAGGCACACCGCTTTGGGAGTATAAGGTGCGTAAGGCAACGGTGCTTTATTTTGCCCTTGAAGATGATTACCCACGTTTGCAGAAGCGATTGTTTCAGATGTTCGGTGCAAAGGAGACAGGCAATCTGTATTTCGCAACGGAATGTAAAACGGTCAATGGCGGACTGGAAGAACAGATAAGAGGGTTTATGAGGGAACACCCAGACACAGGCTTGATTATCATAGACACCTTAAAGCGTGTGCGTGAAGCAGGCGGAGCAGATTACAGCTACGCAAGTGATTATGATGTTGTGGCAAGGCTGAAAGCGTTGGCAGACAGTTACAAGGTTTCAATGCTTATTGTTCATCATACACGCAAACAAAAATCGGAAGATATATTCGATATGATTTCAGGCACGAATGGTCTGATGGGTGCGGCAGACGGTGCATTTGTTCTCAGTAAGGACAAGCGTACTTCCAACAATGCCACACTTGATGTTGCTGGCAGAGACCAGCAGGATATGAAAATCCATCTTGTAAGGGACAGCGAGCGATTGGTGTGGAACTTTGCAAAATCGGAAACGGAGATGTGGAAAGAACCGCCCGAACCTCTGCTTGAGAAGATAGCGGATACGCTCTTTTCGGAAAGTGACAGATGGGAAGGAACTGCTTCGGAACTTTGCGAAAGGCTTGCGGTGGATATAAAGCCGAATGTACTTTCTTTAAGGCTCAGTATCAACGCAAGCAGGCTGTTTCGTGATTACGGTATCCGTTATCAGAACAGCCGCACACACGACGGAAGAAAGGTTTCACTTTGGAAAGAAACCGAGCAGACGGCGTGACAAACGGTGTCAAAGGTGTCAATGTTTTTGAGAGCAGCACGCTGTGAAAAACATTGTCACCATCGTCACACTTTGACACCGGATAAAGTTTAGGGGAGTGTGCAGAGAGTGCCTTTTCAAAGGCGGCTCTTTGGTCTCGCCTGCTGGCTCGGTCGGTTCGCAGGCGTGTGTGCCACCGGCACACGCTCACCCCTCGGAGAGCCTTCGGAGAACGCAAAACCTGTTTACAGGTCGCATTTTTGATGGGTGTACCCGTCAAAAGTGCTTTTGCGTTACTTTTGACAAAAGTAACAAAACCTGAGAATGTTGAAATTTACAGATGGGAGATGAAAAAATGCAGAGAACGATAAGTGCAATGGTCGGTAAAGGCTCGGTCAATCACAATAGCCGAAAGTTCCGAGCAGAAAATGTAGACGGAACTCGTACTCATCTCAATATCGACTACTGCAATGAAAATATAAAGACAGTTTATCACGAATTGTTTGATGAAGCATTGGAAAGATACAATGCCAAGCAGATAAGGTCAGACCGAAAGATAAAAGATTATTATGAAAAAATCCGAAGTTCCAAGCAGGAAAAACCGTTCCACGAAATCATTTTACAGGTGGGCGGTAAGGGAAATATGAACGCCGATACGGAAAACGGAGAACTGGCAAAGCAGATTTTAGATGAATACTATCAGGGTTTTCAGGAGCGAAATCCACAGCTTCGGGTGTTCTCGGCTCATCTGCATATGGATGAAGCTACACCACATCTGCACATAGATTTTGTACCTTTTACCACAGGCAGCAAGCGTGGACTTGATACAAGAGTGTCACTAAAGCAGGCTCTTGCAACGCAAGGTTTTAAGGGCGGCAGTCGTGGCGATACGGAGTGGTCGCAATGGATACAGTCCGAAAAAGAACAGCTTGCGGCGGTGATGGAACGTTATGGGATTGAGTGGGAACATTTAGGCACACACGAAAAACATCTTTCTGTTTTGGATTATAAAAAGCAGGAAAGAGAAAAAGAAGTGGCGGCATTAGGTGCGAAAATCGAGCAGAAACAGATTGAATTTGATGTGTTGTCGGAACGAGTATTGAACTATGATAAGGCAAAAGACGAGCTGTCAAATCTTGAAATAGAGCTTGATACTGCACCGAAATATCAGTTGCCAGAACCAGAGAAATTTATGACTGCAAAGGCATATAAAACCAAAATGGCAGAGCCGGTTGTAAGGAAATTGAAGCAACTTGTCAAAACGGTGCTTGCCCGCTGCTTTGAGGGGTGGGACAACTATCATAGGCTGAATACAGCGAATGCACAGTTATACCGCACCAATCAGCGTTTGGAGAAAGTCAATGAAAGATTGACCGAAGAAAACAAAATCCTAAAAGCAGAAAATAAAGATTACAGCCTGCTCCGTAAGGTTTTTGGTCGCAAACAGATAGATGATTTGTTGGAGCAGGCAAGAACAGTTAAAGGTCGCAAGCGTGATAATACACGATCACGATAGACAAAAATCACAGGAGGAAAAGGAAAATGACAAAGACAATTTTTGAAGAAATGGGCGGAACTTATAGACAGGTGGGTGATTATTTATTGCCGAACATCACAGTACCAGCCGAAGAAGAAATAGAGCCGATTGGTTTATGGGGGAAACGACATGCAAGGCATTTAAAGGAACACTATAAAGTGTTATATATGAACCTGCTGACAAGCGGAAAGCTGCATAGTTATCTTGCAGAAGTCGATAAGCAAGCAGAGGATATGTTTCTTCGACTGGTAAAGGAATATGCCGACAGACAAGATGTGACGGAACAATTAAAGAAAGATAATCCCTACGAATGGATTGGAAGAATGAATAATATTCAGGCTTGTGTGAGGGAAGTTGTAGGAACGGAGTTGATTTACACATAAGCGTTTTACGGTATGGTGCTCCTGCGTTTGCTGGAGTGCTGTGGTTGTGGTTGTAAAGAGGTTGTGAAAGATTGAATTTCGTAATGGTTGGATGTATAATTAGGAAGTGAAAATTTTAATTTGCACTTCCATAAGGTGAAATGTATTGACACAAAAAATACAGTATGATAGT
>ENA-ORMO01000181-ORMO01000181.1-human-gut-metagenome-genome-assembly--contig:-NODE-181-length-93127-cov-6.519823_pt1 | contig 93127 bp, 90 predicted proteins | sample MGYA00242106_ERZ509001 | MGnify/ENA primary metagenome ERZ509001 (study PRJEB26280, sample SAMEA2338736) | human gut metagenome | biome: human gut; feature: human-associated habitat; material: faeces...
CGTTCCTCGTGCAACGAAAACTCGAGATGAAGTAGTTCATCAAATTGTGCAGATTGCTATCCCCAATAAAGCCGCAAGTACGGTAGGTGATGCAGTAAATGCTATTGAAACTGCTCTTGAAGCTATGGCCGAATTGTAGTTAATAACCTTTGTAAAGTAATTACACAACGAACTAATTAAAGGGAGCTACTGATATTGTTCTAATGGATAATATTAGTGGCCCCTTTTTGTTTAAGTACATATGGACAATATAATACTTTATGCGTTAAAAGAGGGTTTAACTCCTGCTATTATTGTAGTTATTTATTTACTAATAGTAAAGCTGATTGATTCTAAACGAGAAAAAGCCAATATTAAAATTACTAATGAATTGGTTTCAGCTATAAATAAAATAAGTAACTTTCTTGACAATATTACTACAAATATTATTGATAAAGATAGAGATAAATGTCGTTGTGCTATCAGACAGGCTTTTCTTTCGTTTGCATCTACTATAATTGAATTTGTTACAAAGACTATTATAAACAATCATATAAATACTAACAGAGATAATATTATAAATAATGTTGAACATTTAGTAAATGCTGAATATTATAATATTTATAATTCTCTTTCTCTTTACACTATTGATGGGAATAAGGTTAATGAATATCTTAAAGAAGAGTGGATTAAAGAAATAGAGAAAGATGCTATTGATATTATATTTAATGAAAAGTTAGATAAAGAAACTAAGATTCTTACTTTTAATAACAGAATGACTATTAAGTGTCAAGATTTTGCTGTTTATGTAACTAACAAAGCTCTTTAGCATATGGTTAATTATAATAAACTTGTTTTAAATTCTACGATTTATTTAATTGAAGGTAACGAAGATATTGTTAAGAATGAAGAAGCTGGATTCATTTCTTCTAATAATATTTTTGTAAATAATCAATATATGATATTGCTTAAAACAGCTTTTGAAAATATTGGTTTATTTGATGAAAAACGTAGACAAAATCTTATAACTATATATAATAAAATTATAGGTAGTTATAATTATATAAAAGAAACTAAAGTTCCTATTAAAGATTTTACAATAAAACCGGATAATATAGAAATGCTTGTCGGAGAAATAGTTGACGTATATATTACTTGCATTCCCGAACTTACTACTGATGCTAATAAAATAGCTATTTATAATCCAAGTAGTCGAATATGTACTGTTAAACAAATTGATGTTAAAAATAATATAGTTCATTTAACTATAACTGCTAATGATAATGGAAATTCTGAAATTGAAATTACAGGTGGTTCTGTTTTAAAAAAATTAAACGTTGTTGTTAATTATTAACGTATGGATGATGTAAATAAAAGTAAAGCTAATAATCCCGATTATGTTTATATGATTATTCCTGCGGATTATGCTTGTGTATATGCTCGACTTTTAGTTATGTTAAGTGATTTGGGGTATGAAATGCTTCAAGATTGTGCAGCCGGTTGCAAAGGTTCTAATAAGAATATTATTTCTTGTTGGAATATGTTCCAAGCAGCTTGTGCTGCACATTCACTTAACAAAACTAAAGAAGCAGACACTTTAATTAAATATATTAAAGCTCAAATTAGTAATATTTATAAAGGTTCTGGAGTATCTGAAAACCTTGGTAGTGTTACTATGCCTATTGATGAGAATGGTGAGCTGTATGCTATGGTAACTTGTGGATCTGTTCCTACGTTTGAAGTAGATGTTGAAACTGGTTTACTTAAAGAGGTTACAAAACGAGGAGAGGTTTATACTGAAACTTATGGGCTTACTAAGGATGATGTTCAATTTGATAAATAATAAACGATGATCTTCCTCTACGGGGGAGCAACATTAAAACTGATATGGCAAATATAACAGATATTGTTAACTCTATTATTAGATATTTAGGTAAGGTTAGTATTACATGCAATGGTCGTTGGAAAGACAATGTTGATTACGATCGTCTTTGTGTTGTTTATGATGACTTTGCCTCTTATATCTCTAAACAAAAAGTACCTGCTGGTACTAAACTTACTAATACTACTTATTGGCAAGTACTTTCTAATCTTCAAGATGAGATTAAAATTGATTATGAAACTTTTAAAACTGAAGTTCTCAATAGTATCGCTGATTTAAATAAGCGTCAAATTACTGGACGTATTGTAGTCGATACTATGGAAGACCTTAATGCTTTAACTATTGAAAATGTAAATGCTGGAGCTGAAGTATATGTCTTAGATAATAAGAAAACTTATATAATTGATTCTATTGATACTCAAAGCAATAAAGAGTATCATGAACAAGTATATAATTCTTTGAGTACTATGGCTTATAGTTCAGTTCCTAAAGAAGATAGAAAAGTGGAAAACATTAAAATACTTAGGGATTATATTGTAGAATTTGGAGACAAAATTACTACATTTCCTATTACTCTTATTCAGGCAGTTCTTGATCTTGAATCTGGTAAAGATTTAAGTAGCCTTATGAGTATGTTTAATTATCTTGTTTTACCTTGGAACGGAAACTTTGCTGCTACTGTAAATGAAGTTCCTTTGGTTATGCGTAATCTTGGAACTCTTGTTACATATAAAGATACTGATGGTTTTATTTGGACTAAGCGTTATAAACTTAGTGATTTTAGTAATGCTAATTGGTCGAATATTGATAACTGGGACGGATGGGATTTACAAGCTGCTGAATCTGAAATAATTGAAGCGGTTGAAAAGATTTTCACAAATATTGATGATTATCCTCCCGTAAAGAATGTGATTACAACAGGTGTTACTACTGCTGTTAATGAGGTTCTTAATAATATTACTACTTATCCTGATCTTTATAATCAGTTTAAATCTGTTATTGAGACTAAGGTTGGTGATGTCTTTACTAATTTGGACAATTATCCTAACTTAAAAAGTCTTCTTAATACTTATGTTGTTAATCAAGTAAATTATATTTTTAACAATATTGATAGTTATCCGACTTTAAAGACTGCTATTGAAAACTTTGTTAAAGCTATATTTACAAATATTGATAGCTATCCTTCTGTAAAGAAAGTTATTACAGATAAAATTACTGAGATAGCTCCTTCTATTATTAATACTATATTTAATAATATTGACAATTATCCTACATTAAAATCAGCTATTAATCTTAGTGTTTATAATCGTACTGATTATGTTTTTAAACACTTAGACGAATATCCTGAACTTAAAGCTCTTATTGAAGCAAGTGGTGGTTCTTCTTTCCTTACTGTTACATTACTTATGACAAGTGAGGATGATTCTCAACTTGAGAATATTGATGAAGTTAGAACTGCTTTAAATGATATGCCGAGTTTAACATATAAACCTTGTATTTTAGATGTTAAATTAGGTGATGTTGTTGTGTTTTCTGGAATAGGTTCTGCTTTTCGTCATGAAGAAGATGATTATAATTTTTCTTGTATTTGTCCTATTTTAAACCAAGATCGTAGAACTACTGTACGTGGTAGTTTAGCTAATAATAGTTTTAAAATTTATTTTTCTGAAAGATCTTTAGGCACTATTTATATAAATGCTGAATATAAAAGTGATGGTGAAAATGGTAAAACTAATTTTTATATAAATAATAATGCTCAATATCAAGTATTAGATTTTATAAATGCTAAACCTACTAATAGTGGTGTATACATATTTGATTGTATTATTACTTATAAAACAAAAGATCTAATTTGGGCTACTGTAAGAGGTACTTTACAAATATTGCCAAGTGAAAATACTAAAGTTGGAGTTATATTTACTTCTTTCAATAGTGGTGCTTCTAAAGAACTTTGTACCAGTCAAAATTGGTCATGGCCAAATATTGATTCACAAGATTTAATTCTTGATAGTGTTGAGACTTTTACTGCATTAGATTTTATACCTGTAACAGAAAAAGGTAAAGCTAGTGGAGTTTGTCCTCTTAACTCTTCATCTAAAGTAGATTCTAAATATCTTCCGTCGTATGTGGATGATGTTATGGATTTTACTACAAATACTAATTTTGCAAATACATCTGAAATTATTAATCATCCTGCTTATAATAATCAAGTTATAATAACAGGTTCTACAACTGTTGATCCTTATAAGAATAAAATAATTAAATTAAATGCTAATACTAAAGTTGAAGATTGGATTGTCGAAGATTTAGTTGCAGATAAGATTTATGTAAATGTTACTAATAATAAGACATATCGTTGGTCAGGTACTAATTTAGTCGAGATTGGTTCTGGTGGAGTAGTCATTGGTGAGATTGAAGGTACTGCTTATGACGGAGCTAAAGGTAAAAAAGTTACTGATATTGTAGCTTCATTGCCTACTAAGTTAATTGATGTACAAGGTAATAGTACTGAAAGAAACGAAAGTTACTATCGTCAAATTGTATATACTTTTGAAAAGCAAGATAATGGTAAATATGCACCGGGTGCTGATTTTGATATAACTGTTCCTCTTGCTACTGAACAATTTGCTGGTTTGATTAGTCCTACTGAAAAGACTAAATTAAATGGTATAGTTATATTAAAACAATTGGCGTTTTTTGGTGGTAAACTTTTAACTGAATATAATCTTACAGATGATGTAACTTTTGATCAATTAAAAAATGCCAATTGTATTATTCTTAAATATGGTATCGTTTATAGATATTCTATTGTCGAAAGTATTGTTGCAGAAGTAACAGGAGATACTTCTACTATTTATATATCATATAAGTATATAAGCAATACTGATTATGAATTATATCGTAATCAAGTTGCTATTGTATTTAAAAGTAGTGGAGCTGCTACATTTAAAATATTATATACAGAAAATGTATATAAAGGTGGTTTTGATATTGGTGAGGCTTTTGGTTTTATTGTGCAAAAGATTCAAGAATCTAATACTGGTGATTCTTGGGAAATTACTAATGAAGAAGATTTCAGAACTGCTATGGAAGAAGAAAGTATTATATCTGACTTAGTAAATATACCTGCTCCTCTTACATTTTTACAGTATTGTTGCAACACTTGTAAACCGTTGATTTGTACATTCTCAAATTTACATAATTCTACACGATTTTATCAAAAAGCGTTACGTGTTGAAACTGGATATACTTATTTAGCTTCAAGTAATGTTAATAGTTGTTATTTTTCAGTAAATAGTGGTGTTAGCAATACAAGTTTTATATTGCAAGTTGATCCTGATGGTTTATTTACGTTTAAACGTGCTGATTAATATTAATTTTAAAACATAAAGTTTAATATATTTATGAAACTAACAAAAGAAAGTATTTTAAAGACATTTAATTCTTTGACCATGCCTGCATGGATAAAAAGAGTTATTACGTTAATTATTGATTATGTTGATTGGGCTGTATCAGCTATTGATAATAAAGCGGATTTAGTAGATGGTAAAGTTCCTGCTGAACAGCTTCCGAGTTATGTCGATGATGTTATTGATTTTTACTCATTAATTGATGGTGCTCAACCCGCGTCTTATTATATAAATAATAAAGATTATACTAATAGAGTTTATTATATTGTAAGTAATAGTCCTGCATCTGGAACTATTTCTGAGAAATATAATTATAAATTTGTAGATTTTGGAGCTAATACTTCTGAAGATGATTGGGTTATTACTGAGCCTGAACAAGGAAAGATTTATCTTAAAGTTGGCCCCGGAGATAATCAAAATCATACTTATCGTTGGAGTGGTAGTCAATTAATTGATATTGATAAAGATATCACAGATGATGTTGCAGCTTTAGAGAAAGTTGTAAAGGTTATTGATATTGGTCAAGTAGACGATCTTGATGATATTTCTGCTACTGATGAAACTGTACTTAATCAGAATGGTCTTTCTGAATTACATTCTGCTATGTTTAATCCTACTGCTTATCGAGGAGCATATATTACTTTTCATAATGAAGAATATGATATTCGTTTAGCTCGTATAGTAAATGTTAACTACGCTAAAGATGGGGAGTTTACTATATGGAATAACAATAGCCTGCAAGTATATAATTTAAAAGGTAGTGCAGGCATGTTTAATATTGCTAAAACTGGTATTGTTCAGCCTTATGTTTTTCTTGATGCCGATAATGTAGAAAAAAATAAAGCAGCTATTGCAAATGTAAAAACAGATAAACTTACAGATGTAATAGTAAAACACGGGAGCGCTTTCTATAAAGGATTTATTACTAAAAATAATACTAATCTAAGTATGATGGTATTATTTTATTATAACCAAATTATATTTGAACATATAGATAATACTACTGGTGTTGTTTCTACTTATTATGCTGTACAGGCTTCTGAAATAGTGGCTTATAAAGATATTAGAGGTTCTAAAACATCTTTTGAGGCTAAAACTGAATTAAGTAATATTCTTAGAGGAAATACTGTTGTTCTTGATTATACTCAAGCTGGTTCTACATTAGATGAAAATACAATAGCTGCGCTTAAAAAAGCAAGTCAGGTTATTCTTCTTAATGACAATACTACTATACAAAACAGTAAATCTGTTTATACTGTTGTAACTAAAACTTCAGCTTATTTATATTTCGCAAAAGTAGAAAATTTAGGTTCTGGAGATAATGTTATTAATTATAATGAACTTACAGTTACTCTTTCTACTTCTGTATGGAATATTTATGCAAGACAGTTTACATTGCCTTACGGATGTTATATTGCAGCTGGTTTTAGCAATAAAAATAAAAATGAAGTTAATAATACTTTAGGAAGGTTACTGAATGCTGATGTTGCTGTTATTGACAATACAGATTTAGGTACTACTCTTAGTAGTGATAAATTAACTCAAGTTCTTAATTGTACTTGGTTGTTACTTAAAGAAACTAATGGTAAAATTAGAGAGTTTTCAAGAGGTTATGATGTAAGTGGCAATATTTATTATAATTCTGTCCGTTCTTTAGATGGTGGAAATTATATAACTATTAATGCAAGTACTGGAGCATTAAGTGCATTACAAACTTATGATTACGGCTATTCTGTTTTTACTAAATATAAATATTTTAATGGTACTAAAACTACGGCAGAAAGCTTTTATAAAGAAATGGTTGCCCAGTTTACTGAAGATACTTATGTTATTGATAATTCTAAAATAGGCACTGTTCTTACTGACGCTGATGATGCTGCTATCAAAAAAGCTACAAGTATAGTTATTACTAATTATAATGGATGTACTATAAAATTTTTATCAGGTAATAATGATTCAGAATATATACGTTTTGCAAATACAATTAGTGCTGCTAATGGCGGCGCTACATGTTTATTATTAGCATATAATATTAGTACTAAAACTTTTATTACTGATATTCGCAATATTAGTAGTTATGACTATTATAAATATAATTCTACTATTGATATTTCAGTTGATGAATTTAATAAAATTAATAGTTTTTTATACGATAATGTTTTTATTATTGATAAAGCATTAATTAATACTACGATTTCTAATGAAACAGTTATTGCAGGTTTAAAAAGAGCTACTATGGTTATAGTAAAACCTACTAATAATACTGAAACTCCTGTAATTTATATTGTAGGAAACTCTCATAATGATAGTAATGCTATTAGAGAGTTTTTTAATATAAGTAATACAAATGAGACTGAAATTATTATTAACAGGCTAACTTTAATTTTTTCTACTAATAAATTAACAATGGATAGGTATAAGCATAAAACACCTTATGCTATTTATACAAATGCTGGTGGAACTAAATATACTACTGAAGCAGATTTTAATGCTCAATTTGTTAAGATTATGGATATGACTGTAACTGAATAATACTTATGGAACAGACTCTTATTAAACAAGTATTTGATAGTTTCGATATTATTTATATCTTAATGATTAATATTGTAACTTATTTTCTTATTAAAACTGCTGATTATTTTAACGGGGACAAAAAAGTCCCCGTTCTTACTAAACGTATTTTTCTTATTCTTGCTACCGTAATCATGTTTTGTATTTATAAATATAATGATTACGATGATGTACTTAAACTTATTAATAGCTCTATTGCAGCTCCTGTTATTTGGACTTGGGTTCTTAAACCTATAATTAATAAACTTAAAATAGGATATAAGAAAGATGGGACTAATTAATTTTCTAATGGGTATCGACGTTGATAAACAACGTAAGCGTCAGATTAATAATTATGTTTCTAAAGATAAGGGGGGCGATACTGTAAACCCTTTTAAAACTTATCGAATACGTAAAGTAGAAGAAGATAAAGAAATTTATCTTAATGGTACTTATATTGCTACTTCTGATGTTATATATGCTCATACTAATGAATTAGAAGGAAAGCGTCTTATACAATTCTTTAATCAATTAGTTGAAGATATTAAACAAGAAAATATTATTAGAATTATATTAAGTCATGAGTCTGTAAGTGGTTCTGATGTTGCAGATTATCATAATTTCTATATAGACAAAGAATTATTAGATGGAAACTATCCTGATAATATTGATGATTACTTTCTAAATCTTGGAGATCAAATTAGTATAACTGTTAGTAAAACTAAATGTAAAATATCTGTATATTAAATTATGGGTTTGATTAATTTTCTTAAAGGTGTCGATATAGATAAACAAAGGAAGCAATTATTTATTGATCCTTTTGACAAAGGGAGTAAAACTACAGTTTATAATATTGGCAGGAATGGTTCTGCTACTATTCTTAAAGTAGAAGATCCTAAAAATGTAATGTTAGAAAAAGGTACTAAAACGTATACTGCTAACGGTATTACGTATGATATTCCTACATTGGAGAAAAAACTTGGTAATACTGTTGATCATTTTACTTTTTTTTGTTTTTGATGATACTACTATTAGAGATCCTGATAAAACTTTTATTATAGCTGATAATTCTCAACTTCTTCATTGTAAAACTTATTTAATAGGGCCGGGATTTATTTATATGCCTATTACTCAAATTGACAAAGTTCATTTAGGTCTTTCTACTAAACAAATACATTTTACTATTAGTCCACTTGGCAGTTTTGGAAGAGTTTCTAAACTTGAAATTGAATTAGAGAAAAAAACTACTATTACAGATGCTGTTGTTAAGAATATTATATGGTGGTTTAGAGATCCTATTTGTATTAATAATGGTTGCTCTTTATTATATGGTAGTAAATTTCATCTGCTTACTGGATTTTATCCTCATGGTGGAGGTAAATATGTTATAAGATTTACTTGTTTTAATCCTGCTGGAGATGATACTTTTATTTACTGGTATATAAATGTAAATAATTTTGAAACTTTGATGTCTACTAATATTGAAAATATTAAAGCGCTTATATAATATTCTTTACTTATTGATTTTATTATAAATATTCTATTAATATGATTTGGATTAAAAATAAAGTTTTTCCTTTTGGTTCTTATAAAGCTATTAACATTTGTGGAATAGTATTCTATAAAGGGGAACTTAGCGATAAGACTAAAAACCATGAACGTATTCATACTCGTCAAATGTTAGAAACTCTTTTTATTGGTTTTTATCTTTGGTACGGTATTGAATATTTAATTGTGCGTTTCTTTCATAAAAAACAAAATGACACTTATCATGATGTTTCATTTGAAGAAGAAGCTCATAATAACGACGCTAATCTTAATTATCTTAAAGAACGAAAATGGTATGCTTGGTTTAAGTATATAAAAATTCGTTCATATTCTTCTAAATAATTTTGTGGTTACAAAATTTATTCCTATATTCGAACTGACAATAATGTCAATATAACAATTAATTAATTTTTATTACTATGGCAAAGAAATCTAAACCTATGGTTGGAATTGGTACTGCTGGGCCTCGTAGTTCTGATGTTCGAAAGGGTGGTAAAAAGAAATAAATTATGTTGTCTAAACATAAAGTTTTTCTATTACTTGCCAAATGGATTCCGGTAGCTACTGCTATCGGAATTCTTATTAATGCTACACTTGTATACTTTAATTCTCCTGACGCTGTAAATGATTTAATGAGTTTTACAGTTGGAGTTTCTATTGCAGGGATTGCTCTTATGTATTCTTGTAGTTATGCTTTCAATTTTTGTACTTGGCATAGAGTTGTTATTAGTTATAATGCCTCTGTTATGCTATTAACATTTTTAATCAGATATACAAGTATAGAATGTGGGTACTCGCTGCTATTGTTATTGTATTACATTTTAGCTGGCGTATTTATACTCGTAGGTCTATATCTTCACAACAAAAAAAAAATACTAACACTACTACAAAAGATGAGCGTGTTACTTAAAGTATTGAAAAAAGAGCTTCAACACTCTATCGAAAATATTGACGCTGGAAATAGTGAAATTACAGAAGAAGAACTAATTGAATTAGTTAAACTTCTTGCTACTATAAACAAAGGCGGAGAACGTATTAGTAAAACTATCGCTTGCGAGAAGATACTTCATTGTAGTCCATCTACTTTTGATAATTACGTTCGTGAAGGTATTATTCCTCCTGGCCGTAAAGTTGCTGGTTTTAAAGAACTTTCATGGATTGAAAGTGATTTTATTGGTATTAAACTAAAGAGAATAAGAAATGCTGTAAAGCAATAAAACCTTATTGGCCACTCATTGCCAACTCCACGCCCCGCAGATTAACGTCTGTGGGGCTTTTTGTTATCGTTATGTATATTCGCCGGGTAAATGTATGTTTGTATTGTAAACGTTTACAAAATCAATTACAAATTAACATTTTAAAATTTTCCTTTATGAAACTGATTAATAAAGAGAATGGTGAAGAACTTGTTGAGGTTGGTTCTCACAAGGAGTACGCATCGAAAGGTGTAGCTGGTGCTGGTCTTGGACTCGGTATTGCTGGTACTGCTCTTTGGCTGTTGCAAGGTGGCCTTGGTGGAGGTCTGTTCGGTAATCGCATGGGTGCTGCTGGTGCTGTTGCTGCTGGTGTAGAGAAAGAAGATAAGTGTGAACTTATCAATGGTATGTGGTCGCTTGCTTATCAGGGACAGAATGCTCGTTTTAATGATCGTCAGGTTATTAACTCGGAGATGTTTGGTCTTTATAAGAGTCAAGTTGATGCAGACTTTGGTCTTTATAAGAGTACGCGTGATGGTTTTGATATTACTAATGCTCGCATTAGCGATCTGGAAACTAAGATTGCTGTTCTTACGGCTACTCGTCCTTATCAAGATGCTCTTATTCAGTCGGATATTCGTCGTGTTGCTGAACATGCTGATTTCAACCTGTTCCGTCGTACTTGCCGTATGATTACTGGTGAACTTGTTCTGCCTAACGAACCTACTGTTACGGGTTATCCTTCTTATAGCCCTTGCCGTCAGGTTGCTGCTACTCCTGCTCCTGCTGCTGAGTAATTCGGCCGTGATGCTTCCTTTACGGGGGAACTACTTTGGGCTTCGGTTCAAAGTAGTTCTTCTTTTCAAACAATAAGAAAATAAATAGCTATGACTAATCCCAATTATACAGTTAATTTTGGCGTTGACCCTCTTCTTCAAAATCCTTATAGTCCTAATAACATTGACTATGAACGTGAGATTGAAGATAGAATGAGAAAGTTACAAGCCATGAAAGAGCAGTATAGCCAAGTTAAACAACATACTGCTGGTAATTCTCTTTGGACTGAAATTGATAGAGAACTCTCAAGTCTTACAGACGATCAAAGAAATATTCTTTTCAATAATGAAACTTATTCAAATATTGATACAGAATTAAAACTCCTTGTTCAACAAGCTCTTATTAACTCCGTTAAAGGAGTAGTTGAATCTTCCGAAGTCGGTAAAGATTTACTGACTAAACAATTGAATTTTATTAAGAGTAGTAAGGATAAGATTGTTGCACAATCTAATAAAGAAATTGAACTATTTAAAAAGTTTCAAATTGCAGCAAAAGCTAATCCCGAATTAACATATAACGAATTTATTAAAACTATTAATGATAAATAATTATGGTAAGTAAAGATATTATTATTAATAAACTTATTGAATTTTTCAATGGTAAGTTAACTGCTTTATCAGGAGATAGTCAATTAGTTAATGTTTTTGTTCGTCCTTTTGTTTCAAGAATTATTAACAATAATATTTCTAAAGTAGATAAAGCATTGTCTTTAATTGCAAATGAAGAGGGAATGATTGATGCTGACGGTATTCTTAATGATATCGTTGACAATCTTATTTCCTCCCCCGTAAAGGAAGAACATGGGATGGCAATTGGAAATGGAGCTGTTGAAATTAAAATTCCTTTTATGAACAAAGCTATTTGTTTAGATAAGGAAGATATACAAGAATTTAGAAATATTTTAAAACAATATAACGTTTAAGATTATGCACAAGTTTAAAGAAATGGTAGATCATTATAAATCTACGCATAGATTAGATAATGAAACTGCTTGGGATATTATTAGCAGTTTTGATAATCATTTTGAATATAAGACTCAAGAGGATAAAGATGCTTGTTGGGAACTTATGTGTGATATACATGAAAAGATTAAAGGCCCTCACTTTGACGAAGTGTACGGAGAATGGCAAGTTGAAGAGATGTATCATATGGATAGTAAAGGTAATAAAGTTACTCGTCATATGTTTACTCCCGAAGATGCCAAAAAGGTTTACGATAAACGTGTTAGAAGTATTAATGGTAATATTACCATGTGGGATGTTTATGTTGCTCTTAATGCTCAATATCATGATAACGTTGTTCTATATGAAAAATGGTTTGGTAACGTTAGCGAAGATGAGATGAAAGAAAAGATTATCGAAGCTACTGTTGTTAACTGGTTTGAAGATATAGACGCAGGTGATGATAAAGTCTGGGAGTACTTTAAGGCTATTTAAACTCTTTATTTTCTTATTCTTTGTGTGGCTCGGCGTATTAACGTCGAGCCTTTTTGTTTGTCTTGTTATAAAAGTTTTGCAGAAATGCAAGTTATTCCGAATATTTTTTATATCTTTAGTGTGTATCATAATTTTATTAATGATAATATGAGTTCTATTAATCAACTTGTTTCTGAGATTGCACACGTTGCTCAAGAGCCTAATAACAATGCTCTTCGTGTTGCAATTAAAAGAGAGATTATTCATGCTCGTAACGAACTTATTCGTAAGAGTTATAATAATCACTCTATTACAGACAAAGTGCTTCAACAGCGTTTTCGTCTTAGTATTATTGATATTCCTGATGGAGATTTACAAGGTACTGATGGTCGTAAACTTCCTGTTATTAAACGTACTGCACAAAAAGTTCCTCGTCCTACTCGTCTTCCTCACAATATTCCTTTTCATTCTGTAAGAACTGCTGGAGTTAATAATCCTCATGAAATACCTTTTGCTAAAGAGGCTTCTGCAAGGTTTAATAATTTTCTTCCCGGTATGTGTAATCTTGCTACTTATGATTACATTAATGAATATATTTATATTCGTCTTTCTCCCAGTAACGATATTGTAAATCTTAAAAATATTGTTATTGAATCTGTATTTGAATATCCTCATATTATAGAAATTGAAACTCTTGCTAATAAAAAAACTAGTAATGAGTTTACTATTGATGACGATGAGTTCTTATTGCCGGAAGATCTTGTAGGTGCTGTCAAAGATATGGTTTATCAAAGGCTTCATTTAGAGATTCATCGTCAAACTAATGAGACTCCTGAAATGAATAAACTTAGAGGCTAACATATGAAACCTGATTATAATATAAACGATTACTATTATATGTTTATTAACCAAGCTAAACAAAACATTCCTGTTTATAAAGAAAAGTATGAGACTGCTTATGCTATTCTTTTAGACTGTAAAAACAATTTAGTTAAGAATGTTGGAGAGCTTTATGATCTTGGTATTAAACTTTTAGAATATCCTATTGAATGGGGAATGACTAAATATAATAGTGAAGAACTGCTTTTTAAGAAAGCACATAAGATGCTTAAAGAGCTTGATGCTGGGCCTAAAAGAGTATTAGTTTTACAAGTTGTTAAATATTGTGGTTTACTTAAACATTGCAATCGTCATATAAATAATTATGAAATTGCTAAAAATACTTCTTCTTTAACTTTTAAAGAATTTAAGGCTTTAGTTAATAAGTTTTATGGATATGGTGTTCATAAAGCAATACTTGACGGATATGCTTATGCTTATGGTTATGGTATAGGTGATCTTATGATAAGTAGGTGGACTACTGGAAAACCTAAAATGATAATTGATTTTGCTGCTACTGCTGCTAAAAAGAAAGAATTACTTGCCGCTGGTAAAGAACTTTATGATGCTCGAAAAGCTGCTTGGTATCAAGCTCGTGGTATTAAATATGAAGTCGAAGATTATAGAGTTTACAGACAAGATAATTTTTATTATGAAATAGATATTGTTAATAGTAAAATACTACATAGAAGCAAACAAGAATTTAAGACTACTGAATATATTGCAGTTCCTCTTAGAGGTAAAAGTCAAGAAGAGGTTGCAAGCCAATGTAACAGTAGAGAAGAAATTCTTAATTTAAAAGTTGATATTAAGTATAAACTTAATGCTATGCTTTTTAAATATCCGACGGATTATTTAAAATATATTCGAAATGCTGAACAAGACAAATACAAACGTGGAGCGCATAATAGCAAAAATAGACAACGACTTTAATCCCGATACAAGTGATTGGGTTCCTCGTGTTGCTGCTTGGTCTATTGATGCTATGTCTCAATTAAAAGTTCTTAGTACTGAAAGAAAGAAAAGAACATTGAAAGTTACAGACCGTATTGCTTATTCTCCTTGTGCTATTAAAGCGCAAGGACTTGTTGTTTATGATAAGCAGGGTTGTAAGGTTCCTATGATGTCAAATGCAAATGGGAAACGATGCTGTTCCTCTACGGGGGAGCAACAGTGTGGAATGAGAACAGGTACTATTGGTATTAACTATAATCCTAATGCTGCGTATGGGCCTGATATGTTTGCTGAGACTCGTATTGATAAAGATTATCCTGATCGTTACAATGTTAAAGAAGTAAAACGTAATGGTAAAACTTATCATAATTATGTTCTTGTTGGTGAAAATCAAATTGAACTTAATTTTGATACGGACGAAATCGTTATTGAAAGTGAAGAAGTAAAGACTTATTATAGCGATTATTACCATTGTGAATTACCTGAGATTCCTAACAATGGTTTATTGATTGAAGCTATTGGTGCTTATTGTATGTATAAAATGCTTACTCGTGGTATGAAACATCCTGTATTAAATCTTAATGCTAACAATCCTGCTATTAATCCTTATGTAGCTTGGGTTGAACTTCGTAGTAAAGCAAAGAGTTCTGTGGCTATTGATGGTCAAGGAAAATACAATGGTAATGCTTGGGGAGGTATGTTCTATAATTTCACTTTTAGACGTGATGAATAATTATGAATATTGTTCCTAAACTTAATCTTAATAAACATCCTAAAGATTGCGAGAATCTTTCTTTGACTCTTGCAAAGAATGTGATGATTAGTGGGGACATGAGTTGCATTACCAATGAACCCGGTATTGAAAATATTGCTGGAATAGAAGCTGGTTTAAATGAGCGTTTAAGTACTGCATGGAAGATTGTAGGCTATATTCCATGTAATGACGAAGTTGTATTATTTGTCGATGGCGCTCTAACTGGTTATGATGATAAAAATCATCATATATTTAGATATAGAGAAAAAGATAATACTTTATACTATTGTACTTCTAATTGGATTTGGTCTGGAGGTAGAATTAAAGGTACATTTACTTACAATGTTGAAAATGATCTTATTGTTTCTATTGCCGAATATGGTGTAGAAAATAAAGATATACCTTTAAAAACTATTAATCTTGGTCATTTTCCTACTGATGGTTCTAAGAATGTTGAAGGTGGAGATTTAGATCTTCCTGATGGTAAGTTAGCTATTTCTCCTGAACTTAAACTTCCGAGTTTTAGTGATGTTAGTTATATAGCAGGTTCTTGTTATAAAGGCTGGCATTATATTTATATTCGTTTTAAGATTAACGAAGTTGATTATACTCAATGGTTTCATATAGGTTATCCTATATTTATGGATACTTATGAGAAAACTCAAATAATGCGATATGCTTTTGGAGCTAAACCCGGATATACTGATAACAATAAAATTCTTACTAACTGGCCCGATGATGGTTTTTGTACTGGATGTTTTGATGATATAAGCTCTAATGGAGATGTAGCTGCTAATACATTCAAAATAACATTAAATATTAATAATATTGTTGATAATTTTGAATATTATCAAATTGGTGTAGTTTGTGCTTCTAAGAAATATACTAAATCTTGGAGAACTTCTGATGTAAGAGTTATTAAGAATGAAACTTCAAGTTGGTATAGTCAAGATTATATTTTTGATATTCAACAATTAGTTGAAGTTGATCTTCAAAGTTTTATTGAAGAAAATTATAACTACTTTAATGTTAGAAACATTATAAACTATAAGAATAGAGTTTATATTTCTAACTATAAAGAACATTCTCTTAACAATAATAAGATAACTCAATCTATTATTGATGCTATAAATGTAAGACTATATAGTAATGATGGTAACTATTATGGGCCTACATTAGATAGCAATATAAAATATTGTGTTACGTTCTATAATCCCAGTGCTCAAGCTTCTCCTTTACAGTATTTTGTACCGTACAGTAGAATGAGCAATGGTACAAGTATTACTGCTGCTGAATTTTTACATTTACCTTATGGTACTGTACGTAAGGTTAGAATATCTGGAGGTAGTACTACTGATACTGCTACTGATACTGATTTAAGTAGAATATATTTACGTGCTAAATCAAGTGGTAGTACTGTTTCGATTCCAGCTAATGTAGAATTCTATAATGGTCTTACTGGTACTACTGGTAACATTCTTAGAGTATATTCTGATCCTAATGACGGTTCTTATTATTTTGAAATTAATGTAGGAGATTGGTTAATGGCATCTGTTGAAAAAGTATATGATAATGCTTCTACTTTTGAAAACAGACGTACAAGGACTACACTTATTCCTAATGAAGTATATAATTTCTTTATTCATTTTGTTGATAAATATGGTCATGTAACTAATGGTTATAGACTTGAAAATAAAAAGATATATATTGACCCCGTAAGTGGTAAAAAATCTGTACCTCTTCCTATTAATTTTACAAGTTCTGTTAGTCAAAATAAAGATGTGTTTTATGTTCTTGTTCCAGAAGATACCACATTTAGTAATTTAAATTCTTCTATTGTTAATAACAGATTATATAAAGTTGCTGATAATGGTTCTAGTGAATCTGATATTGATTTAACTACTCCTTATACTTCAAGAACTTTAGATCAAATTAAACTTACTGTAAACAAGATATATAATACCTTTATGGGTGATTCTGATTACAGTAGTTTACGTATATATCAAGTTGTAAATACTGCTGTTGGAAATAACTTTGGTATTTATATAAATAATAATGGAGATCGTCTTCATAGAATACCTAAGAAGAAATTTTATACTGATCCCGATTATGATTGGGGTACTCATAGTTTCTATACATATGGTATTTATGTTGATGTTCCTCAACTTCCTGATGGATATATTGGATGGTTTATTAGTTATGAGAAATTTGAACCTATCCAACGTGTTACTGGGTTCTTAACTCGTAATGATTTTAGAACTATTAGTAAAGTTAGAGGCGCTAATGGTAATATCCAAGATACTTTAGATACTTCTAATTGTAAGATGGCAAATACTATGTTTTTATATAGTAGTAAATTTGACATATCTGATTCTATTAAACTTGATTATAATGTTCTTGAAATTGAATTACAAGGTGGTTATACACCTGAGATTCGTTATTACGATAGTATATCGAGAAATGGTTCTACTGTTTATCCTTTTGACTTAAATAAAATTATTTACGATCTTACTGATGTTCCTAAAACTGTTACAGGAACTGGTAATCAAGCTGGAGAAACAACTGAAACTCAGTATATTATTGCAATGCCTAAATTTGAATTAGTAGTTGCTGATGCTGCTAAAGGAGATCGTGTAGGTTTAGGTTCCGCTCTTCAACTTGAAGATAATACTGCATTATTTGCTTATGAATCGGGTTCTGATAAACCCGATATTAATGTATACTTAGCTACATTATACAGCCATACTTTAAACTTGTATATGTCCAAGAATAAAGAACTTATTCGAATGACAGATATACAATATTCGACTGGAGAGAAACTATTTATTAATGGTCTTCCCGGTGTTATAACTTATGATGGAGTTATTATTTATGAGAATCCCGGAATGAGTTACAATACTGAAGATTTTACTATACGTCGACTTAGAGGAAATAACTCTAAATATATAGCGAGTGAGTTTACTGGTGATCCTCGTAGAGTATATAAGAACATGATTCCTTTTGCTAATTATGTTCAATTCCCTTGTTATGATACATATTTCTATGAGAGTAAACAATTTAACAATACGCCTCAAGCATATGTATTTCCTGTAAATAATGAAACTGCTGATAAAAAATCTACTTGGGCTGGTGCTATTGTAGAACCTAAAAATAGTATTGACTTATTTGCTAATTCACAAGGTTCTGCTGATGACTTTAACATAAAGAAATACAGTAACTACCGAGAAGATGTATTGTCAGTAGAAGAATATGATAAAACTGTTCGTCGTAGTAATGTGATTCAAGATGAGAGTCGTGTTAATGCTTGGAGAACATTTCCTGTTGAAGGTTATAAAAATATTACTGAAAATAAAGGTATTATTACTAACCTTATTGGTATAGGTACTTATCTTCTTGTACATACTCAACATAGTTTGTTTATGTTTAATGGAGATGCTACTCTTAAAACTGAAGATAAGGATATTCAGTTAGCACAACCTGATGCTTTTGATACTAATTATGTTGAGGTATTTACTTCTGATCATGGTTATGGAGGACTGCAAGATAATTTAAGTTTTGTTGTTGACCAATTTGGTTATATCTTCTATAATAATGATTTCCGTCAACTATTTCAGTTCGATAATGGTAAACTTAATATTATCGACCAAGATATTACACTATGGCTTAAAAAAGTCAGCCCTATTAATGTTAGATTTGCAAATGATAAATTTAACAAACGCATACTTATAAAATTTGATTATAACGATGGACAAAACGCTGATGTATTGAGTTATCATTACGATAATGGTGGTTTTGTTGCATTACATGATTATTATTTTACTGAAGCATTTAATACTAAAATTAAACTTTATATGTTGAATCGAGTTTTTGAAGCTCCGAATGACAACGATGAAGTTTATACTTTTAAAGAAAAGGACGGGTATGGTGTCATTCCCACCCTGATGGTAAATAGTAAAACTCCTTCTAAAAAATATTACGTAGGTAATGATACTTTTAGTAGCTATATAAATATTATTATTAATAGTGAATACGAAGTAATTAAACTTATTGAGTTTATTAAATATAAGTTACGTAAAGTTGCAGGTATTGCCAAAGAAGATTTTACTTATTCCCCCGTAGAGGAACAGCAAACTCCTTATGCCGGAGATATTATTAGAATCTTTAATGATATGTGTGATAGTGGAGATATAGATGTTGCAATTAATGTTTATAATCCGGGTGATTATAAGAAACCTTGGTTTGAACTTGGTAATTGGAACTTTAATTATTTCCGTAACGATATTAATAAACCTAATCCTACTGCTAAAGATGTTTATACAAGGCTTTACGGAAACTTCTTTGTGATTGAATTTAGATTTAAAAATGAAGATAATCTTCGTATTGAATTTGAAAACATTGATGGCAGTGTTGTTAAAAATAGACAATTATGAAAAAAGTTGCAGTTAAACGTAAAAAAGCTTTTATTGGTGCTGCTATTGGTGCAGTTGCTGGTATTGCAGGTTCTTTAATTGGTGGAGCTAAGAAGCGTAAACAAGAAGCGGCAATGCTTAAACAACAACAAGAAGAACAAAATAAGACTGAGACTTATCAAAATGCTCAAGCCATGAGTTCTGGAGTCGCTGATCAAAGTTATGTTGAAGATTATCAAAAAAAAGTTACTTTAAAAATGGGTGGTTATACTGATAGAGTAAGTCGTAAAAAGAAAGTTGTAAATCGTATTTATCGTTGTGGTGGACGAAAGAAAGCAGAACTTGGTGCAGATGCTGGTTCTAAATGGACTAAGCAAGATACTGGAGATTTGATTACAGGTCTTTCTGCTGGTATTCAAAATGGTATCAGTGCTGCTTCTGGTAATCCTACTAATACTACTCCTCAATTTAATACTGGTAGTGCAAAGACTTTGCAAAATAATCAATTAGCTGAAGAAGCTAAGAAACAACGTATTATTGAAAGTAATACTGTTCAGCCTGCTGCTGGTAATAAATATGCTACTTCTTCAACTGCACGACTTGGTACTCGTAGGAAAGCTGCTATGGGTTCTGAGATTGGTAGTGCTGCTGGAGGTGTTGGAGGTCTTGTAGGTTCTTTGTTTCAAAGTACTTCTGCTCCTAAACAAGTTAAAAAGGCAGTTGGTTTCAGTAGTTCTGCTCCTAAAGTTGGTATTCAAAAACCTGATTATCAACAAAATGCTGGTAATGGAGAACAAATTGTAAATGGCAATATTGTTAATCCTGCTAATCCTACTAATAATGAGTATAAAGACCGGGCTGAGAATTACCGTTGCGGTGGTCGTAAACGTATTAAACGTAAATAAAAAGTATTTGCAGGCTGTTATCTGTATGCTATATAGTAAGCTGAATAAATGTAAAGCCTATCGGTATAACTCAAACAGAAAGCCTAAAATACAAAATTTTATATAATAATTTTAAAATGGCTAAGAAAGTCAAAAGTGTTAAAATAGTTGCTGGAGGAGAAGCTATTCCTCTTGGAAAAAACTATTATTATATGAAAGGTCGCAAGCACGAGCAAGGTGGTATTGATATTGGTGCTGATCCTAAGAGTGGCCTTGAGGTAGAAGATGGTGAAGTAATGCACCTCTCTAAAGATGGAGTTAAAGTCTTTAGTGCACAGCCTATTTTGAATGGGCAAAGTCCTGCTGAGAAAGTTCTTGGTGGCGATAATCCTAATGATGTTTTTAATGCTCAAGAAGAGTTTAAAGACAGAAATAAACTTAATGATGATGGTAGCAGGAAGTTTCGTGCTGGAGGTTTAAGTAGAGCAAAAGATTATGGTTCTTCTAAAAAACCTTATCCTAAAGTTAAAAGCGGAGATTTTGCTGGAGGTGGCAGAAGTTATCCTATTCCTACAAAAGCTGATGCTGTTGACGCTTTGCGATTGGCCGGGCTTCATGGTAGGTCAGATGTTAAAAGTAAAGTTTATAGTAAATATCCTGAACTTCGTAAAAATAAAAAAGAAATGGGAGGAGAGAGTCCTAAACATAAACTTGTAGAGGTTACTATTGGTGGGAATAAGCGGCTTATCCGTGTGCCTTCCTCTACGGGGGGAAAAGTAAAAGCTGCTTTGGGAACCGATGAATATAAACGTTACGATCCTATTATTAGCAAAGATCAACAAGATAAGATTAATAATAGACTTGGTTTTAAAGCATTACCTGTTGAATATGAAGAAGGTATTATTCCTCAATCTAAGACTGATGATTATGAGGGACATGAAACTCCTGCTTTCAAAACTTTAACTCCTGCTGATTATATTGGACTTGGAGCTAATACTATTGGAGCTTTAGCAAGTGGTATTAGAAATCGTAATACTATAAAAGGTATGCGATATAGCAAAACTCCTACTCCTATTGCTGCTGCTAAATTGAAAACTCGAATTAATATTAATCCTCAGATTGATAAACTTCGAGAAACTGTTAATAGATATTACAGAGACGTAGATGCTAATACTGCAAGTAGTAGAGTGGCGCTCGCCCGTAAAGGAAGAGCTTCGGTCGATGCTCTTTTAAAGAGTAATGAACTTTATGCCAATAAAGAGAATATAGAAACTCAACTTATTAATCAAGACAGAATGAATCAGCAAGCTGTTCGTGCTCGTAATGTTGAGCAGTATAATCGTTGGGCTGCTGGTAAAGCTGATTTTGAGAATAAGAAACGAGAAATGCTTGCTGAAAATACTGTTTCTACTATTGAAGGACTTAATAGTGGTATTCAAGATCTTATTGGTAGAATTGAAGTACGTCGAAATACTAATAATAATCTTGCTATGATTTCTGCTGCTAATCCTAATGTTACTGGTCAACTTTTAAGGGATGTAGGATTTGATGCAGATTATTATATACGTGATGATGAAACTCGTAGTCAAGCACGTAAACGTACACGTAAAGAAAAGAGTAATGCTAAAGGCAAAAAGAAATAATATACTATTATGAAAGCGTTTAATCCTATTCATAGAAGCAATGTCAGCCCTGTTGATATTGATACTTTCGGCAATACATATCGTGAATTAGAACAAGGCCATCAAAGAGCTGTTCAATTTGAATCTGCTCTTAAAACTGAAATGGCTAAACTTGATCTTAACGAAGCCGAAGATGGTTGGCGTCAACAAAAGATTGACGGTATTAGAGCAACACTTAGTGAAAATACTAAATACGGTAATGCTGCTGGTGCAGTAGATGATCTTGTAAGAGCACAAGGAGATATATTTTCTGACCCGGGTTTACTTGGTAGGCTTAGGGCTCAACAAGATTATAAGACTTATATGGATAATTTAGACAAGCGTAATGATTTGTCTGAAGATTATAAGAATTATTATCGTTCTCGTACTAAATATAATTATCAAGATATAACTGACGATAATGGTCGAGTAGTTGGTGGTACAAAATGGCAACCTAATGAAAGACCTGTTAGTCAAATTGACATGAATGAAGTGTTTACTACTGCACTTAAATATGTTTCTCCTGATTCTGGTACTTATGAGAATGTTATGTTTTTAGATCCTAATACTAATAAAACATCTAAAACTTATACTCCCGGAGCTGAATTAGTAAGACTTAATACTGTTACTAATTCTTATGAGAAACTTGGTGCTGATAAACTTCAAGCAGCAGTTACTGCCGCTATGAATGCTAATCCTGCTATCAAAGCAAGTCTCGAACAAGACTTTAAAATTGATAAATGGAAGCATGAAAGAAATCCTGATATTTTTACTGACGCATATAATAGTAAAGGTGTGCTTAAAACCTTTAATGAATATGTTCAAGATAAGATTGATCCTTTTATTGCTGCAAAGAAATATAATAACTTTGTAAGTAAGAATAATTACAACGATAGTTTACTTAATAATCTTTGGACTATTAAAGCTAAAGCTGCTGCTAAAGGTGCTGCAAGTGCAATGCAAAGTTCTGCCTCAGCTCCTACAACTGATGTTTCTGGCCCGTTAGTAACTATTGATGCTACACCTAATCCCGAAACGTTAACAAGGTATAAAGCAGCTTATGCTAAATTTAATGATATTGTTAATGATAGGTACAAAGATTTAAATCTTTTTGTTACTCCAGATATGTCTCTTGATGATGTTAATAATCTTCTTAATAAGACCTCGCTTGGAGAATTTGAAAAAGATGATATACTTAAAGCCTATGCGGCCGTTAATGAAGCTACTGCTGCTGACAGACTTACTTTACAACAAGCTACTGCTGGTGTTTCACAAGAGGCTCGTTCAGCATATAGTTTTTTACAAGAACTTCAAAGTGGTTCTATTAGTCCTATAAGTGAAAATGATGATGAAGCTACTAAAAGATTTAAACAGGAAAATGCTAATATCGTTAATGCTATGTATGGCGATGGCGATTATGTTGGTGTTGATTTAGCTGATAAACGTATGTTTGACGCTTTTGTTTCAAATCTTGGTGGTAGAGAAGTTTTAGGCAAATATAATATTGAACAATCTAATCTTCCTGATGGTAGAGTTCGTGTAACTATTCCTAAAGAAATGTCTGATGGTCTTTCGAACTTTATGATTGCTGCTGGTAATGCTTATGAACAAAAGGGCGCTTTATCTCGTGCTTGGAACTCTTTTAGAGGTAAAGTTGGCGGTAGTCCTCAAATGAGAGTTGTTAGACTTGGAGCAGATAAAAGTTCAGTAGAAGATTTAAGTTACGATCGTAATGCTTGGATGACTGCTATGGGACAATCTGCTACATCTGTTGGACAATTTGTTAGAGGTGTAGCTGAACCTATTGCTAATATTACTTCTACATTAAGTCCTAATGATTGGGCAGATGTATTTAAGTTACAAGTAAAGAAACTTACTAAAAATGCTGATGAAGTATTTGAAAACAATACTAAAGAAGTTCCTGTTACTATAAATCTTGGAGTTAATCCTCGTGATTGGCAGTTACAACAATATAGGAGTGGAGCTTCTGATAGTAAAGAAATTACTTATTATGATAAACTTTCTGAAGATGAACAAAATAAATATATTTCTCATCTTCGTTCTACTCCGGGTATTCTCAATAATAAAAAGATATACGTTAATGAATTAGATGATAACGGTTATCCCACTGGACGTTATCGTGTTCCTACTGATGAAGAACTTCGTTGGTTAGATGCTGCAAGAAGTGGTATTGGAGACAATAAAATTATTGCAGATAAACAAGTACATATACCTACGATTAAAGGTAATCATCCTTTAATTACTTTATTGCCAGATGATAGTAAAAACGCTACTGCTGCAAGAAGTGGTTTTGCTAAACTTAAAAGTTCGCTTAAAGATACTAAATCTAATATAGGTTTTATCATTGTAGATGGTATTAACGATCCTGCATTTAACGCTTATAATAATAGTTTAGAAGCTGCTGCTATTCAAACTTCTGAATTATTGTTTTATCAAAACGTAGCATTTGATGTTCCTATTATTGGTCAAAGATTTGTTGTAGGTACTGATCCTGAAGATAAGAGTCGTTATGCTATTTATGAAGCAAGTGATATTGAATCTCCTATCAATAGTGGATTAGATTATACTTTTGTTAATAAAGCATCTACTTGGAAAACTTTTGACGCCGCTGCTCGTAGTGGTCTTTTAAGAACAGAAGAAGAACAATTATCTGCTGTTGCTGCTTATAGAGATTTACTTGATGCTACCGGTATGTCAGAAGGCATGAGAAATAGTTATATTAATGCTTATATAGCACAATATTTCCAAAACAATGAAACCGCTAAGTAGTGAAGAAATTAATAATTTAAAGAGTGATAAGGGACTTGCATCAGTGCAAGTCCCCACTTCTAATAATATAGAAGAAAATCCTCTTGCTTATTCTGGTCTTAATAAAGATGCTATTGCTCGCACACCAAAGTCTATTGACAGCGAAACTTATAATAAATATCGTAATTACGATGTATATTTAAATGTTAATAGTGATCTTAAAGAAGCAGATAAACAACGTGCTAAGAACCAAGGTTTTCTTGAACAAGTTGGTCGAGGTGTTGGTCAAGTTGTTACTAATGAAATAGTTTTAGGTTCTCTTAGAGGATTTAGCGATATATTTGATTCTGTTTATAATGTTGTTGCAAATGAAGGCTATAACGATTATACTAATCCTGTTAGTGATGCTATTGAAAATGCACAAAATTCTATTAGAGAGAGATTAGAAGTATATGAACAAGACCCTGATTCTACTTTTAATTTTACTGATTCCGGTTGGTGGATTAATGGTCTCACTACTATTGCTTCTACATTATCTTTAGCTATTCCTGCTCGTGGTATTACAGGTGCTGCTAATGCGTTGGGAAAACTTACTAAAGCTAACAAAGCCTTAAAATACGCTACACGTGGTAAATATGGTATAGGCGCTGCTCTTACTAAATTGCCTAAGAATACTAAGTTTACTACGAATTCTATTCTTAATGGCGCTATGATAGAAAAATATGGCAGACTTGGTGCTGATGCTTTACTTATGCGTACTGCTGAAAACTATCAAGAAGCTCGTGGTGTTTATCAAGAAGTTTATGATAGCGCTAAAGAACGTTGGGCTAAAATGGACGAGAAACAAAAAGAAGATATACTTTCTCGTCGCCCTGATTGGCAAGGTTTAACTGATGATGAAGTTGCTCAAGCTATTGCTTCTGAATCAGCAGGAGAAACATTTAAAAATGATATGTGGCTTTTAGCCTTAGATGCTTTTCAATTAAAAAACCTTACTAATCTTTATAAAGGTGTAGGCAAAACTGCTGCCAGTGCTGCCCTTCGTGCAAAGAATTTAATTAGTGCTGAAAGTCTTACAGCTGAAGGTGCTAAAGCTGCAAGTAAAAAATATGGTAAACTTTGGCAAATTGGCCAGTCTTTAAAGAAGTTAGATAGTCCTCTTTATGCTGAACTTTCTGAAGGTTTTGAAGAAGGTTGGCAAGGTGTTCAAACTGAGAGAGGAAAAGAATATGCTGAAAAAGTATTTAATCCTAATTATAAAACTCGTGATTTAAGTTCTTATCTTTCTGATCCTGAAATATGGGAACAAGCCTTTTGGGGTTATATTGGAGGTATTGGTTTTCAAACTATTGGTCAAGCTGTTGGTACTGCTAAGAACAAAGTTATTAATGCTTGGGAGAAACAACAAGCTAAACATGAAAATGATATAGTTCCTGAGAAACTTACCTTTGAAAAGCTAAGAGAACAAGAAATTGAAGGTCGTGAAGTTAAATTTAATGAGTTACTTAATGATCTTTCTATTCTTGAAAATGAAGGGCGCAATCCTTATGCTGAGAAAACAGTTGAAGGTATTACTAATTATAAAAATCAATCTTCTGCTATTTATGGTCAATTAAACCCTACTGCTGATAAAGAAACTATTAAAGAAATGCTCATTAATGACTTTGTAACTGATATTACAATGTCTGCTGTTGAGGTTGGTAACGAAGAGCTTCTTATTGAATATCTTAAAAATCCTAATCTTAATAAATATATTAATGAGAATTTCAAAGATAATAACCAATTAGATAGAGCTATTCTTGAAAGAGTTGAAGACGTTAAAGATAAATACTATAACGAACTCTGGAAAGTAGCTAATACTGTTAATGGAGATAATGAAAACATTACTGCTATTATAGCTCGTGAAAGAACACGTAATCGTTTTCGTAGCGAAGCACTTCGTAATGCTGCAAGTAATGTAGGTATTGAAATAGATAATATCAATACTGATAATTTCAATTATAATCCTCAAGCTGAGTATGATAAAGTAGCTCAGATTATTGAAAAGGTTGACCAAATCAATCTTAAACCTTCTAATAAAAATATTACAGAACGTATTAACGAAACAGATAATGCGACTAAAAGTTATAATTTCTATATTGAAGAACTTAAAAAGAATCCTTATGTTGCTACACAAGTTGCAGAGCGTGTAGCTCTTGGTAATGAAATAAGTAATCAAGAAGTTGTTAATATTGCTAAAGATTATTTAAAGAGTAAGGTTGAAACACGTGAAGCTCTTAATGATCTAATTATTCGTAAAAATGATCTTGAAATTGCTGCTGGTTTAAGAGATGCTCTTCTTAATCAAAGTGATGCTGAAATTCAAGATAGATATAATGAGATAGGTTTTACTATTGATAAAGCTGTTAAAAAACAGATTACTTCTGCTTATGATAAAGTAAAAGATAGAATCCTGCAAAATGCAGATAGAATGTCTGATGAAGACATTTTATTTGATTTACGAAATAATGGCGGTATATTTAATGATTTACAAAAGGAAATTGAAACTCTTAATATTGGATTCCATAGTGGTCGTACTTGGCATGCTATGTTAGAAGCTGATTTAAAGGGTAAGAGAAAGACTGATGAAATTATTGCTAATACTGCTGAAGTTAATGGAGAACCTGTTTCTGCTGAAAAAGCTACTGTACCAGAACCTGCTCCTGAAGTAGTTACAGATGATGCTGCAAATACTAATGAGGCCGGAGATGCTTCCTCTACGGGGGGAGAAGTAATAACAGATGATACTGGTCAGGCAGTACTTGCAGATGTTCCTCCTGTTGAAATTGAAACTCCTATTGAACCTTCTCCTACTGAAGCTAAAGTAATTGAAGATATTGATGCAGAATATACTGCTGAATTTGGAGAAACTCCTACTATTTATACTATTCGTAGTATTATTGTTCATAATTATAAAAAATATAAGAATATATTCGATAAACTTATTAAAGACGGTATTAATCATGAAAGCGAAGAATATCGTTTTATTCGTGAGAAGTTAGATAATAAGATTAGAGAGTATAATATTGATTCTGATGTTTACGAAAGAGTAGTTGACGGTGCTATTGAAGAAGCTCTTCGTTTTATTGAAAAGAATCAAAATCGTACTACTTTTGCTTTAACAAGTTCTATTGAAGGTATTCAAGATCGTAGAATTATTGAAGATTTTCTTAAAGAATTTGTTGAAACTAATAAAATTCCTGTTAATAAAAATGGTAAAACTTATATTAATGTTGACCATATATTTGCTAATCTTTTAGAAAACAAAGATATAAGTTTTGATGATGCTCGATTTATTTATATGAATCTTGCTTCTTATATTGAAAATTCTAAGGATTCAAGATTTAATTCTCCTTATAAGTTTATTAATAGTAATAATGCTTATAAAGGCTTTGCAAGTCTTAGAGCTTTAACTAATAAACTTGAAAGAGCTGATAAATATCTTAATGAACTTATTGAAAGTAAGACTGTTTATGATAATTCAGGTTCTTATATTACTGTGTCTGCATCTAATGATTTTAATAGTTTAGCAGATGCTGAAAGACAAGCTATTCTTGCTTCTCTTGAAGATGGTGATGCACTTGAAGCTCGTATTAATGGAAATAGTATTTTATTATATAAAAATAAAATTGGAGTTCCTATTGGTTTGTTATCCAAAGTAGAAGTCTCTAATAATGGTTCTACTGTACGTGATTATAAAACGACAGGTTTAAGTTATACTATTACTAAAAATAATAATGGTTCTTATACTTCTAATTTTGATGAAGTATTTGAAGCAATTCTTACTGGTAGTGATGCTGGTACACAAAAAGATGGTATTAATTTACGTGAACTTCTTTATAATTATCTTGCTAATACTACAAGTGGAGTTACTAATCCTTTGAAATATGGAGAAACTTCTACAAGTATTGTTGCAGATAGTGTACTTAATAATGAATTAATTGCCAAACTTATTAATGATGGAGGTATTAAATTTCCGTCTAAGTTAGGAGATAATATTAATAATAAAGCTACATATGTTTTAGATCAATTAGGTAAGTTATTTACTAAAGATAAAAATGCTTTTACTATTGAAGATAAACGTTTAAGTTTACATAATTGGATTGATAATGTTTATAATAATTATATGGAAACGTATGATATTCAAGATGCTATTGAGACAGATAAACCGGTTCGTTTTACTCTTCAAAATCTTGATGGAGGTAGAGCTATTATTTCTAATACTCCTAAAGGTATTGCAAATAAGAGTTTACATTTTACTGCTACTCATAATCCTATGATTGCTGTTATTGATGGTGGTACGGTTCAAGTTGAAGGTAGAACTGAAACTTTTCCAGCTAATGGTTTAAGAACTGGTACTATTGGTTTACTTATTCGTGATGGTGAACATCCTGTATATGCTTTGTCTGAACCTAATTTTAATCTTATTGACAAAAATAGTAAACTTGCTGATGGTCTTCGTCAAGAACTTACTAACATTTTAAAAGATAGATTAGAAGGTAAAAACTTCGATGATCTTGTTCGTAAAGTCAAAGATTTATTTGGAGGTAAAGGCAAAGATTACAGTCATAATAATTTATTTACTGGATTTGATATAGTTTATGGGCCTACTAAAAGCGGTAATAACGCTTTAGCTTTAAAGAAAAAAGGAACTAATGACTATCTTTTTGTTGCTTATCGTTATCGTAATAATACTACTCAAAATGGAACTGGTATTACTGTTTATAATAATGGTAAAGGAGTTTCATTTAGTACGTTTAAAGATAATGAAGCTGCTATATCTTTACTTGTAGATAATATTCTTTCTAATACTCGTTTTAACAGAACATATCTTGGTTTTAGACAATTCCAAAATGGTGCTAAACCTACTTATTATACTACTAAAAATGGCAATGCTTTAAGTATTGATCTAGGTGGTATAAAATTGGATTATAATAGTTTTACTGATTTTGCTATTAAAAATAATATTTTTAATACTTATCAAGGTGTAGATAGTGGAGGTAATTATTTTCAAAGAAACGGTGATCGTTTTTATATAAAGAAAGAAAAGGGTAGCCTCCCCGTAGAGGAACACACTCCGGCTACTGTTGCTCCACTTGAACTATTTAGTAATCCTAATCCTAATACTGCTTATAGTACTGATAAAGTTCTCAAACGTTTAAATGTTTCTGATGAACTTATTAAACAATTAAGAGCTAATAATCTTATTCCTACTGAAATTTATTATCGTAGAACTGGCCCTGCTAATGCTCGTGGAGCTTACAACGCTAACACTGGTAGAATTAGTGTTTTCAATGGATTTGTTTCTGAATCGAATGTAAATCCTCGTAGAGCTGTTACTATTCTTATGCATGAACAATTTCATAAATACTTTGAACAAAGTGGTTATAGAAAACGTGCTGATATTACTAATGAACTTATTGATATTTACAATGAGTTTGTAGAAAAGATTAATGCTGAACCTGACAAATATAAATCCATTATTGAATGGATTGTAAAGAATAACTTTACTGTTGATAATTATATTAATAATCTTCCTAAGAAACTTAGGGATAGTCTTAATGAACAAGAACTTAGACAACTATTTGCTGAGGAATGGTTAGTTGAAAGTCTTTCTCAACAAGCTATTCTTAATGCTATGAATGAGCTTAAATCTACTCGTGGAGATAGTAATATTGAAGCTGGAGAAAAGTCTCTTTTTCAAAAACTTATTGATGCTATTCTAAAATTATTTGGAATAAATTTTGATAATGTTGAAAATAATAGTATATTGGCAAGAGAATATAAATTACTTGGTAATAATATTGGAGAACTTGCAGATACTAATGATGTTACTCTTGTTAATAAAGAAGAAGTTAACAATGAGGATACTACTCAGCAAACTGAAGAACCTATTGATATTGATGAAGATGCGATCGAAGTTGCTACTAAAGAAAATATGAATCAACAGGTTGAGTTTGATGATGATTTGGAATTGTTTGAAATACCTACTATTAAAGGCGCTTTTACTACTGAAGTTGATGATGGAATTGTTCATGCTGTAAATTCTATTAAGTCTTTAATTGATACTTACGACGAACGAGAAAGGCCCGGAATAGCTGATTTCGTCCAAAATGGCGGCATTAATTTCCGCTGTTAATATCTTATTCCACACGTTCTTTATATGTTATAGGAAAGGCTCTAAATGGGCTTTTCCTATAATATTTTTATTAACTAATTAAGACGAACAGTTAATGTTTGTATTGGTGAAACTTATAAACTAACATTTATGTCTTGTATCGAATTTGGACTTAATTTAAGTCCTAAAATTGCAGCTCATATTGATGATGTTGCACAGGGTGATTTTAAAAAGGCTCGTATTATGGCCATGTTTCTTGACAATAATCAAGAATTTATTGATTATGTTAAGAAGGATGATGTAGCTAATAAAGAATATGAGCAAAAAGGTATTGAAGGTATTAATGGAAATACGTTGAAACGTCTTCTTCGTAATTTCTATAATATTAAATTCCCTGCTGTATCTAATTATGTGAGCGGCAAAGCTGGAACTCCGTTATACGGTTTTGATTCCAGCAGTGCAGCTGTAACTGCACGTAATTATGTAGCTGATATTATATCCGATCTTGTGCGAAATGGCAATACTGAGTTTCGTAGGAGATCGGATTTTTATGTTCCTGTACGAACCGATCTTACAAAGAAATATCAAGCTATGATTATTGATATTGTCAATAGTCCTGCTTATGAATCTAAACGAAGCGGTTATCTTAAACGTAGAACAGAACTCATTGATACTGCTCGTGATACTACTAAAACTGCTGAAGAAAGAAATAAAGCTAAAATACTGCTTTATGCTTTAGATTATTCTCTTATTCGTCGTACTGGAAATGCGCATCAGAAAAACTTCATGCAACTTATTCGTAATATTCGTGCTAATAATGAAGATTTTATGGATTATGTATTCAGTGCTTCTAAATTAGATGGAGTAGTGAATAAATCTGTATTTGATGGTACTGAAAATTATGATGAAGTTATTGCAAGTGATGAAGAAGATTTGCAATTAGTTAATTCTGATAGCGATGCTGTCGATAATATGATGCGCGAATTTAGTCGTGATAATGCGATTAAAGGTAGTTTTGATAAAATTGTCAGTGATGACGTTAAATATCTTTTTAATAGTCTTGTTAATTTAGAATCTGCTGATTCTCGAATTATTGATACTAATAATCCTTTAGGTGTTCCTACTCGTATGAATTATCGAGAGGTAATGCAAACCTTAATTAATAAGGCAGATAGGTCTTCTATTGACAATTTTGTTGAATCAGTTAAAGATATTGCTTATAAAGATAGGAGTAAAGCTGGTTTAATTAATCTTTATGATATTCTTAAAAATAATTCTAATCTTGCTAATAAAATATATACTCAACTTAATAAGCCTAAGATTAAGAAAGCTATTATTAGCGTTACTGGAAATGAAATTAATATAGATCAGAGTAATCGTGTTGTTGATCCTGAGACTTCTGTATTCTATGATAGCTATAATAGATTAAAGTTTACTATTCAAGATGAAAGCATTCAATATCATATTAGTACTGTTATGAGTGCTTTGGATAATATTAATAGTGCTAATAAAGCAAAAGAAGGTTTTGGTTATGATGTTAATTTAGCTTCTGCTAATAATAAACTTAAAATTATATTTGCAATATATCTTCCTAATATTTCTCAACAAGATATTGATTCTTATTTAAATTATGGAGATAAAATAAGTAATTATCGTAGTCTCGTAAATAATTTTATTGATCTTTTACAGCAAGGCGATGATGCTATTCAACGTTATGATGAAGCAAGAGCTAATGCTTTTAAAAATAAAACTGAATCGCCTACTATTGAAGAATATTTTGGTGGTAACTTTTCTAATGCTTTAGATAAAATTGTTAGAGCACTTACTCCTTTTATTGATGTAAAGAATGAATTAAACAGTAGAAATGCTGAAGGTAATATTGGTTCTGATATTGTTAATGCAAGTTGGATAACATCTATTGTTGATCGTATTCAATATGGTAATAAAGAAGATAGTTTTGCTGGTCTTCGTACATTAGGTGAATTTTATATTAAATCGCCTGCTACTCATTCTAATCATATTCTTTTTGACCAATTTGACGAAGCTGGTAATCAGTTATCGTATGGTATGTTTAGAAAAACAGGTGATAGTACTTTTGTTATTAATGATTATGCTAAGGATGTTTTAGATGCTTATTTATATGCTGGTATGCAAAATGAAGATACTGGTAAAGCATCGAGTTATGCAAGTATGAGTAGCGCTGACTATTTAGTTGCCATGCTTACTGCATTTAACAATCCTATTTCTCGTTATGATGAAAAAACTCATCCTTTTAGTATTGCTGGATATATAGCTCGTACTCCTTCTGATGCGCCTAAGAACTATATTTTCCGTGCTCCTAAATATAGTGTTTCTGATCTTCTTCAAGTTGATGATGAATCATTTGATAAATATAAGAAAAAGTTCTATAATAGAAATGTAACTTATAATATTAAATTAGATAGTAAAAATACTAATAATGTTAATGCTGATTTCCTTATAGATTTAATTACTGATTCTCCTAATGAAATTCAAAATAATAATTATAAAGCTACTAAGCTTGATAATAATGCTGTTGAACTTAAATTTACTTATACAGATAAAGCAAGTGGATTATCTGCTACTGTAAAGTTTAAAGCAACACGCAGTGCTACTGGTAAATTTATCAATGTTGTTCGTACAGGTATTGAAAGTACTGGTACACAATTACCTATTGATATTTCTTCTAATATTGATAGTAAACTTCTTGAATATGGTATTCGTGAAGGAATTGTTAATAGAAATATAAATCGTAATAGTACTTATTATAAATTAATTTATAATCAGCTTACTGCTGAAATGGAATCAGGTTTTAAAGCTCTTTCTGTTCTTAGTAATTTTGAACGTAGAGATGGTAAAACCTATGCTAATTTTAATAAAGATATTATGCAATTATCTGATAGATATTATCGTAAAGGTGGTAATATTTTTGATGATAATGGTAATCTTGTTGGTAACGCATTTAAGTATTATAAACTTTATGCTACTACCGATTTTGATGTTAATTCTTTGCTGGCAAACGATGAGAGGTTTGCTTTCCTTTACGGGGGGACTGAAGTGAACTCTATTTATAGTTTCGACGAAGTTGCCAATACTTACAAACTTAAACTTACTGATGAACATAGAGCTGCATTGGAAGATATTGTAGATCAATGGATTAAACATGTCTCTAAGCAAGCTCTTGATTATATTAAGCCTATTAGTAATATCGTTAACAATAAGTTTAATGATAGAAATATAGAAGATTTAATCTTCAATCAATCATTGGCTTATATGGCTTTTGATGATATATTTGAAGGTAATGCTAAATATTATAAAGACCCCCAAGATTTATTTAAGCGTAATAAAGAGATTCAAGCTGGTGGTGAAGTCTATGGTGGTAATAATTTCGATAGAGCTATTGGAGATAGTATTAGTACGACTGGTAAAATGAAGTTCCCCCGTAGAGGAAACACTGCCGAGTCTGATGTTCTTAATATTCGTAATGGTTTTAAAGCTATTACTATTAAAAATACTGTTCGTCCAAGTAAACATATCGTTGATATGCGTAAGTATCTTGAACGTATTTTTATGGCTAACGCTAAAACTGATGAAGAGAAAGCTGCTGCTTTAGAACGTATTCAGAATATTGTTGATGGTTTTGCTGATAAAACTACGGCCAATGATGCTCAATCTTATATTACTATTGATGAATTTATTCGTCGTAGAGTTTTAGATGGTACTTATGATAAGTATGAAAATCTTATTAAACAATTAGTTGATCCTAATGTTGGAGTTGAGGATATTAATTATGAAGATGTAGCTGGACTTATACAAGTTCAAAAGAACTTTTATTATGATCAAATATTTGATCCTGTTGACGGTCTTATTAAACCTCGTCAAATTAAGAACGCAGAGTTTGTTTTAATTCCTAAACTTTTACCTGAAAATAGTTCTCTTAGAGAATTATATGATATGATGGTCGCAAATGATATTGATCAAATTAATACTGTTGAAACTGATAAAGCTGCTAAACGCAATGTTTTGGAATACTGGGATAACAATGGTAATGTTACTGCTGAAAACAAAGAGAAGTTTGCTAATGCTTTAAAGAATGGTTATGGTATTGAAAATTATTATTATAATCATCTTTATAAACAGCAAGAAGTTCCTGATCATATGAGGGATTCTAAAAATAAACTTGCTGTTCAGATTAGTAAAAAAGTTTTTGATAATATTTCTACTGGTTCTAAGAAGACTCAAGAAGCGTTTAATACTTTCCAAAAAGCATATGTTGCTAAGATTAAACGTAGTTTTGATAAAACTATTCGTAATCTTGGGTTGGAAATGAATCCTAATGGTTCTGTTAAATCTAAACATGGAGTAGTTAATGTTGAAAATATTTATCGTCGAGCAAGAGAAGAAGCTCAACGTCTTGGAGTAGATAGTAATTTCTTAGAGTATTTATCTACTGATAAAATGGGTTCTCCTCTTATGCCAAACTGGATGAATAATGTTAGTGTTAAACTCGAAAGTATTGCACAAGCTATATTTAATAGAGGTATTACACGACAAATGCTTCCCGGATGGCATGCTGCTCAGGTTACTAATGTTGGTTATAGTGATGATCTTGCTTATCATCCTGCTGTAATTAAAGATGGCGAAGTTATTCAAGAAGCATATATGGAAGTTCGTTTACCTCGTTGGAGTAAACTTATTCCTGAGAGTATGCGTGCTGATGAACTTCCCGAAGATTTGCAGTTCCAAATTGCTTATCGTATTCCTACTGAAGGTAAACAATCTGTTATTGTTATTAAGGTAAAAGAATTCTTACCTGAGGCTTATGGTTCTACTATTATTGTTCCTGATGAATGGGTTACTCAAACAGGTTCTGACTTTGATATTGACTCCGTATATGGTATTGGTTATAATATAGCTAAACGTACTAAAAGCGGAGAACTATTCAAAATAGAATATAACGATAAGACTGATGAAGCTAATACTAAACTTCGTTATAATTTATATAAACTTAACGAAAGTGGTACTGAAAATCTTACATATGAAGAGTTTAAAACTTGGAGTATAGAAGCTCAAAATACTACTGCTGCTCTTGAAAATCAAATGGTTGATGCTCTTAAAACTATTATGTCAGATGATAGTTCTATGGAGGAACATCTTGGTCGTAGTAAATATGATGATCTTCGTGATGCTGCCAATAAAGTAAATAAGATTATTGCTGGTAGAAATAATATCATTGATAACCCTTATAACCCTTTATCTCAAATTGAGAATAGAGCAAAAGCACAAGAAGGTGCTACACTTAAAGCTTTTTCTGTAAATAGAGATACTTTTAACTCTATTTGTAATGTTGGTGAAGCTTATTTAAGTATGGATGATGCTGTAACTGTTGTTTATCCTAAAAACGATAGTTATAATTTATCTGTTATAGAAGAAGCTTATGATAATGTTAAAGATGATAAAGATTCATATACTGTAACGCATAATCGTTTTGCTAATAGTAAAAACAATAGAAATATTGTAGGCCAATTAGTTACTGCGTATAGTTCTCAAACTACTGCTCATATTCTTGACGCAGTTAAAGTTGGTTCTTTGTTCAATGAGAATAAATTTACCTTTGGTACTTTTAAAACTCTTATTGACTTAGGTGTTGATTATTATACTGCTGAATTATTCCTTGCTCAACCGGGAGTTTCTGCTATTGTTGAAGCATATAACTCTCTTGAGTCTCAAGTAGTTACTTCTTATGGTAATGCAATTAATGTTGCATTAAAGAATGTAGCACGTCAATATGATGTTAAACTTGCAGATGGTTCCAGTATAACTGCATATACTCCTATTCCTATGGTTATAGAAGCTTTGAATAAAGTTTCTGATGTTAAAATTCCTACTAATGCTAAAGAAGCAATTAAATATAAAATAGTTCTTAATCAAAAAGGTTTGGAAAATAATCTTAAATCTGAACCTAATTTAAGCGCTGTTGTTAAGAATATTCTTGACTTTAATAAACTTTATAATACTACTAAGAAAATAGAATCTAATTTACAATGCTGTAATCCTGATAAATTTGGTGCTAAACAAACTATTAAAGCCACTCGTGACATATTAGACCGAGTTAAAGAGTATCGAAACAAATTAACAGGTGGTGATATATTAACTGTACGAGATGGACGTAATCTTATTGAGGCTTTGTATCCTTTAGATGCTGATGGCAATATTGATGTTAATAATAGTTTTTATCCTTATATCGCTGCATTTATGCGGTATTCTACACAAACAAGTGTTGAAGTAAATAAACTTGTTTTTACACTTGAAAGTGATTATGTTTCTGAAATTATTAAAGCCCTTGAAGATTCTATTCATACTAAACTTACTGGTAGTCAATATAGAGAACTTCAACAATACGCTGTTAACTTTGTTTGTAATATGTGTGAAGGTATTAATGAACCTATGACACTTAATGAATTTAATCAGTTTGTTGTTGATAGTAAACGTATTGAAGAGGAAGGCAAAACATTTAAGAATAGATGGGATAGAGAACAACTTCGTGTTAGAGGTTTACTTGCATATGAAACTGCTAATGAAGTAGGTTTTAATTTTATTGAACCTACCCAATATGATATTAATAGATTTGCTAAGTTAACACCTGTTCAAAAGGTAATGGCTATACAAACAGCTTTTGCAAGGGATCAAGGTGTGTTTGCTTATATTAAAGTTAATACTTCTAATACTTCTGAAATTAAAAACAAAGGTATTAGTGGTCAATACATGTATTTTAATGATAAAGCAGAAAACATTGAAAATGTGTTTACTAAATTCAATCAAGCTGCTTATTCTAAAAATCCTCTTATTCGTCTTGCTGCTTATGATTTAATGAAGTATAGTTTTGTAGTTGAAGGCTTTAAATTTAAAAAGAATTCAATTAGTAAAATTATAACTGCTCAATTTCTTAAACAATCACTTGCTCAAAAAGGTACTAATATTGTAGGACAAGCTACTAAGAACTTTGCTACAACTTTTGATTTAGCTACATTCCTTAAAGGTGATAATGCATCCTATGATATGTTTGAAAAGTTTGTTAGACAAAATCCTAATGTTATTAAACTTGTAACTATTCCTAAACGTGATACTCGTTTTAATAAACTTTTCAATAATGGTATTATTGAAGTTCCTTTTAATGAACTTGGGTATGAGTTTCTCGACTTTACCGGATATGCCACCGTGCAAGACATTGAGAACGGCAAGAATAGCCCTTTAGAGGATTCCGATACTGCATATACCGACAAAGAATACATCGACGTACAAAAGTACATCCGTATACAAAGGACAATGCCAAACGGCTCTAAATCGACTATTTTATATAAGAGTTTATACAAGCCTGGTATTGGTCTTTTTTATTATCCTCTTAATACTCTTGATCCTAATGAGATCAATGATGTAAGTGTTAATCCTAAGAATAATAAATATTATATTCCTGCTTATTATGAGGGATTAATTGAAGATGCTGCAAAGAATTATACTTCTATTACTCAGTTCCTTATTGAGAATCCTAAATATATAACAGTTGATAATCTTAGAGAATATGTTGCTGGAAGAATAGTTCAGCCTAAGACTGGAACAGCTATTACAGATATGAACGCATTTGTTAAGAGATTGGGTACTCAAGACAAATATAATTTTGTTAATAGAATACTTAGAGAATTTGCTAATGTAAAGGATAATACGACTGTTAAACTTATTCCTACAATGAATACTGAAGTTCGTAGTATGTTACCTAATATTGGTGATGTTACTGTACAGGATCTTGGTGTTTCTTCTACGGGGGGGCAGGAATTGTTCTCCGTTAAACGTATTGGACGTAGAAGAGCGCTTAGTAATGCTTTTATTAATAGAACTCCTAAAGCTGTTGCAAGACTTAATCCTGTTGAAAAAGCTATTTATGATGAGTTTAGTCCTATAAGTCAATTTGCTCCTACTTTATATGAAGTTAAAAGAAGCTCCCCCGTAGAGGAACACCTCGGCTTAGATGAAGCCTATGCTACTACTTCTGAGGTTCCTCTTAATGATGCTAATTCTGAAATAAATAAACTTGATGAAATAGATCGTATTGCTCTTCGAGTTTATAATGATATTAAACGTAAAGCACGTAAGAATCCTAAGTTTGAAAGAGTTGTTGAAATATTTAAAAGTCATGGTATTGAGAACTTTACTGCACAAAGTATTGCTGAAAACACTAATGTAATATTTGCTCGTGCTGCAAATCTTTATCGTGATTTATCAAACTATATCAATAGTGAAATTAATAATTTCCAAGATACTGGTTTAAGTATTGATAATGTTGAGCTTTATGAACGTGCTGCTGAGGACAAGGAATTGTTGCAGGATTTAGTTAATTTCTTACTTGAAGCTCGTACTATTGGTAAATCGTTTGACCCTATATTTAGATATGATGTTACAAGTCTTGATAGTGCAACTGCAAGAAATCTTGATACTATTAAGAAATCTATAAATTCTATTCGTAACAATATTAAAGTTGTTACGGCAATGAAGAACGTATTTGATATTACTTTTGCTCAATTTAGTCGTAATCCTGTTATTAAAGAAGGTCTTGTTAATTTACGTGATCAATTTGGTGATGCTGACTGGTTTGATTATGTGTTTAGTGATATTCATGAATTAAATAATTCTCAAATCCAAGTTGTTCTTCGTTTTATTGAAGCTCAAGTTGAGAAAGTAAGAATGAAAGATATTCCTGAGAGTATTAAAGCTGTAAAAACTAAGATTGCAGATATTATTGCTAAAGATCCCAATTTTGATTGGAATAATGTTAGAAGGAATGGTAAATTTGTTACTCCTTATAATGAGAAATTCATTGAGGATAAACGAAAATATAGTGATGCTGTAAAAGAAGCTCGTGATACTTATGGTGAATATTCTATTGAGCATTATAAAGCGCTTCTTGAAAAAGATAAATGGTATAATGATAATGTTGAACAAAAGATTCAAAAAGATTATTATACTCGTAAAAATGCTTATGTTACTAATGTTCTTAAATATGCTCCTGAACATTTTGTTCGTTATAAATATATTATGCACGAACTTTATGGAACAGGTAATTTTAATAGAGCAGATTTATCTGATGAACAACTTAAACGTCGTCATGAACTTGTAAAAGAATTAAGACTTCTTCGTAGCGATGTTTATGAAGATGGTACTATGAAGAATATGGAAGACCTCCATAAAAGTTCTGTTCTCAATACTTATATTACGTCTATGCGTAATCTTAACGAAGAGTATTTTGAAAAAGAAGTTGTTGAAGGTTTTGAAGAGAATCTTGAGTACTATCTTGATATTATTAAAAGATATGAAGCTAATCATCCTTATGAAACTCTTGATGAAAGGCTTAAAGATGATAATTATTTAGATGCTTATAATTGGCTTAAAGCTAATACTATTAGACGTGTTGATTCTGAACTTAGAGATCAGATTTCTCAAGCATTTAAAGACCTTGGTGCTAATTATGAATTTAAAAATGCTTATAAGTGGTATTTAGATAAACATCCGGAAATTATTGATGTTGATGGCGTTGTTGATGGAACTAAAGTGCCTGAAGCAGTTATTAAAGAATTAAAAGCTGCTTTTGAACGTCGATATGCTATGGATAGCGATAATCCTCATGTTGCTGCTACTATTAGAGAACTTCCTGCTGATAGAAAACAAGTTAATGCTAAATTCTGGGCAGAACTTGGTACTCGTAAATCTAATGCTTATGACGAAGTTTTAGATAAATATAATCAAGAAATTAACAATATTCTTGAACAAGCTGTTGATGATCAAGGTCATATTAGTTCTAAGAAACTATTTGATTTAGGTAAAGATACTGTTCAACGTTTAGCTGAACTTTATGATTTAGCTAATTCTCGTAAAGAACTTCTTAAAGATGAAAGTGATAAAGGTTGGCGTAAGAAATTTGTTAATGCTGTTACTTTCAAACATAATACTGATGCTTTCAATAGAGAGTATAACTGGGCTCTTACTAATCTTACAGGAGACAATCTTATTCTTTGGTCTCAGATTTTTGCTAAATGGGAAAAAGGTAGTTTAAAAACTAATAAAGACGGTCAATTAATACCCGGAGATAATGTTTTTGGATACTTTGAACCTAAAGATGATAAATATGTTGATAATAAACGAGCTGAAGCAGTTAAGTTTATTCAAGATAATATAGAGTTTACTCCTACTGAATATTATACTAAAGCCATGAACCTCGCCCGTAAAGAGGGACGCTGGGATGAATGGTTTAGAGAAAATCATGTTTTTAATCCTTATACGGGTAAATATGAACCTCTTACTATATGGACTAATTTAACTGTGAAAGATGGGCCTGATGGTACTTCTCGGTATAAATATGATCCTATTGGTGATAATGTTACGTCTGAAGTAAAAGACGATAAAAAGAATTCTAAATACGACAAATATAGTTATAACTATAATGGTAATCCTACTTACGCAAGCAATGTTAAACAAAGTCCTGCTGAAAAAGAAATGGTTAATTATCTGCAAAGTGTTATGCGTGCTTATTCAGGTAATGACCGTATGCTTAATTGGGTAGGAAAAGATAATATTCCTCGTCTTCGTCTTAAAGACATTAGTCCTAAAGAAGTCGCTAAAGAGTTGTTAGGTGCTGCTGGGTTTGCAACTAATGCTCGTAGTATGCGATGGAGAGATGAAGTAGGTTATGAATATGATACTCCTGCTGATTTTGATATGTTTGCTGAACTACGAGGCAAAGGTACTAAAAATCTTATTAATATTCGTCCTCAGTTATCTGATGAAACAGATGCTGAATATAAAGAATATGTAGAACTTACTAATAAACAAAACGAAGAGATTAAAAAGGAGAATGCACGTATTGATATAGAACTTGCTAATGACAATATGTCAGATATAATGGAAACGTTTGTTGCAAGGGCTATTGAATACAATGCTAAAGAAGCTGTTAAACCTTATCTTTATTTGTTGTTGCAAGACCTTAAAGATAATCAAGCTTATAAAACTGCTCCTTTAACTGGTGGTCTTCGTGAAGATAGATCTAATTCTGTTGAAGGTTATACTGAATATAAGAAAGAAGAACAACGTAAGAATATTGAACTTCTTGAAACTTATATTAATCGTTTTATTTACGGTGAATTTAAATCAGGTAATAAAACATTAACTAAAGTTGCTGATTTTTTTCAGAATATTACTTCTGCTAAATATATGATTTTCAACCATACTGGTGGTGTTGCTAACATACTTACTGGTTGGACTAATATATTTGGAGAAAGTTTTGCTAAAGAATTCTTTGATAATGGTGATTGGGCACGTGCTCATAAAGATTATCTTGGTTCTATTCATTATATCCTTGCTGGTCTATATGATGATGGTCATAGAAATCTTATTGATGGCATTATTAAATCTATGAATGTCGTTAATCTTGATGAAATGCTTGAACGTAGATCAGGTGAAAACTGGGAACAATGGATTCAACGAGCACGTAATTTCCTTTATTCTATGCAATCATCCGGTGAGCATTATATGCAAAATACTGCTATGATTGCTATGATGTATAGTCATAAACTTTACCAAGATGATAAAGGCAATTGGACTATTGGTAGTTTTGCTCATTATGCTTGGCATAAGGATAAAGCAATTCTTCGTAGATTAGTCGCTGATAATCCTGTAATACTTCGAGACTATAATCAATTTGCTGAAAGTGTCGACAATGACGTTAAAAATGCAAAAGATTATGCTCAATTTACTAAAGACTTTAATGTTGAGTTCTTACAAATGTATGGAGATAAAGAAATTACTCGTAAATACATTGAAGAACGTGATAAAGAACTTAAAAAAGCTAAAGCTGAATTTGATTCTTTTGAAAATGTTAAAGATCAATTTGTGTATGATAATGGTGTAGCTGTTATTAAGCCTGAATCTAAACTTACTTCTGACGAACTTGCTAAGTTTAAAATAGCAGTTATTTCTGTTAATAAAAAGATACATGGTGTTTATGATAAGATTGGTGCTGCTAACATTGAAAAACATTGGTGGGGTAGTGTCGTTATGCAATATCATAAACATATGTATCCCGGTATTATGAAACGTTGGCGTAGACGTGGTTACTATAATGAATTTAGAGGTTCTGTTGAACGAGGTTCTTATGTTGCTTTAGCTTCATTGCTTAGTACTGAGTTTAGAAATACAATTAAACAAGCTCGAGAACTTTATGGAGATGATACTCAAGCTGTTATTATGGAAAGTATTAAGAATATAGCGAGAGCTATGATTAATACTGCTACTAATTTACGGCTTAATTATAAAGCTCTTCCCGAATGGGAAAAAGCTAATATTCGTCGTATTCAAGGTGATTTAGGTGGTATTATGGCCGGTATGGTTGGTCTTATTGCTCTTGGATTGCTTACAGGTGGTGATGATGACGACGAACTTTATGATACTACTTGGTATAACTTTATGCTTTATACTGCTGATAGATGGATTACTGAATCTAATTCTTATACTCCTTGGGGATTATTTACTGAGGGTAAGACTCTTTGGAGTTCACCTGTTGCTTCGTTTAAATTACCTGAAGATATTCTTAAACTACTTAATCTTGGTGTACAAGCTATATTTGATGATGATTTCAATCCTGAATATACTACCGGACGTTATAAAGGTGAAAATAAACTTAAACGTCTTGTTATTGGTAATATTCCTCTTATGCGTAATATTAATCGTCTTGAACAATTAGAAAAGAATAATCAGTATTATCGTTTGGATGACAACTCAATTCGAAATGCTGTTGTAGATAATATTGTAGATTGGTTAGAATAGTAACCAGTTGTAGCTCGTACTAATAAAAAAGCCCGTATTAACACTGTAATTAGTGCTAATACGGGCTATTTTGTTTGTGGTTCGTAAAGGGAACGCTGCTATTGTTAGTCTTATAGAGTGCTAAATGCATGTAATAAGTATTTATAGGCTGTATAGTTGATTAATTCTTTGAGTTGATGTAGTTCTTTATATTTAGAATTGACACGTTTAAACGGTCGGATTCGGAGTATTTCATATAATTATTATATAACCTACTACAAACTTTAGCATCAATAACAATACTAACAATATCGGCAACTCGAAGGAGTGTATTCCTCTACGGGGGAGCGCAGGGCGAAGCCCTGCCTATCTATATTTTTCAATAGCTGCTGTAACATCAACGTAACGCTGTGTTCCCTCAAGAATAGTAAAATAATCTCCTTTACATTTAGGAAGAGTACAATTAACAACTTCTTCATCAAAAACAATTCGTTCAAATGAAGTAATCACTAAAGTTGGGAAATCTTTAATTCCTAAATATTGAAGAATAACATTTGGCACATCAGTCTTATCAAAAATAAGAAAACTTATGCCGGAAGAACCAGCATAAGCTTTCACTACTTGCATAAGAATATCTACCATTATATTACATCCTTGGCAACCTTTTGTACGAATGAGAGCAACAGTCATAAATCACTATTTTCCAGTAGATCCGTGTCCACCTTCTCCTCGTGCTGTTTCATCAGGATTAAGATCGGCTTCTACAAAGTCGATAACATGAACCTTTTCAACAGACATTTGGCCAATACGATCTCCTACTTCAAAAGGAGGAACGTTATTAACACGAAGAGATTCAACAGATGCACGCCAACGAGCAAGACCTGTAACACTACAAAGAGTAGAAACAGCTTGGACTAATATGTTGATAGCGTTGCGAACAGCAGCAGAAGTACGAGGTTTATACGAGAAAAGATACGAACCACGATAACCATAATCACCAGTACCAACACTATTAGGAAGATAACATTCAGTCTTACGATTAGAACTACGAGGAACTAATGCAATCCAATAACCTTTCTGAGGTTCAAGACGAAGACAGGTATCATATACCCAGCAGTCTTTATCATTATCATATGCCCGCTTAATAGCAAACATATCATATTTAGCATCAGTATCGTAACTTTTAATAGGAAGTAAAGACGCAAGAGGTTCAAGACCTTCTTCTTTACGATTAGCATTAACTAGCTCTAATACTTTATCGTGTTCTTCCTTATCAGTAAATTCATATTTTACAGGATACACTTTTTCATTTTTTACTTCAGCAGGTGCATCCTTTGTAACATCAGTTTCGTCTTTCTTGTTAAAATTAATTTCTCGTGTCATTACTTATCCTTTTTAATACCATTAATTCCCCACTGTAATACAAAGCCAAGAAGTTCCCAAATTTTATCCTTAGCTTTTTCTTTAGCAAAAGATTCACCTATTTTAATATCATAGTTCTCAGGACGAACACAACTTGCTTGACCATTAATTTCATAGTCATTAAGAAGAGTTAAAGTAGTATTAGTAGTCTTAGTTCCAATCTTAATAGAAACTTGGTCTTTAACAAAATTATCTACATCTTCGGCAGTAATACGATCTGCTTTTTCATTGTTAAGCTGAAAATAAGCTGCTTCAAAAGCTTCTTTAGGACTAAAAGAAACATACCCATCAGGATAAATTACTTTATATCCTTGTTGAATATCGTAAACCTTACCCGTTTTGTTAAATACTTCGCTACGATATTCCATAGCTTTTTGCATATCGTCAAAGAACTCTTTGTTACAACAAATAGCTTCTTCTGCGTCAATAAGTTTAACGCCAATATATTTGTTCATTATATTGCTTGTTTAGTGTTTATAATTTCAAATGCGTTATCAAACGCATTAATGAGTTTTCGAGACTTATCTCCGTACAGAAGACTATCCATACGTTTATCACCTTCTGCACTATCTACATTAGAATAATAACCAGTAATAGCATTAACTGCTCCCCACCAATTACCAACTTGTTCTTTTTGGCCAGGCCCTTCAAAATAGTATTTCCACATATTAGTAATAATATTAACTTTACGCATTGAAATATTTGCAGCTTCAATACAATTAAAGTTACGATTAATCACATGTTTAACATTGTATCCATATGATTTTATAGCAGAAAGTTCATCATGAGTAAGAACGCTATCGCAAATATATTGCATAACGTCTTCATCTTTAGCAGTTGCTTGAGCAAGTTTGCTATATTCTTCTTGACAACTCATAGCTTTCATAGCACAAATTTCAAGAAGCTCTTTAGCAATAACAATATTATCATGAACTGAAATAGTATGTCTAAAACTTACATAATTAGTACTATGTTTAATAGCCGCAGTTAACGTATTTTCACATACAACACGGATAGGAGTAAACAATATTTTAACTCCAGTAGAACCATCATGAGAACTCATAAATATCAAATAGTTTTCAATAGGATCACCAGCGACAAATACAGTATTAGGTAACTTAGCGCTTACAAACACTCTTCGACCTCTATCGAAGCATCCAGCAGTTTGCCAAATAGCTTTATTAAAACCAATAGCATCATTAAAGAACTCAAATGCCTTAATATTTTGGACAGGAGTATATTTACCTTTTACAATACCAAGAGGATAATTAATGTCAGTACGATAAGTAGCGTAAAAATTGTCTACATCTGCATATTCTGCTCCCCCGTAGAGGAAATGACCACCCTCCATTTCATCAACAGTATGAGCAGGTGGCATTTTAGCCACCAACTCACACTTTGCAACATTCCAGTCAAGATTAGCTTTTTTAATTACATCTTCAGCAGTTTCGCAATCAGATACATCAACAGCTCCGGAATGTTTAAAAGGCATCCCTTTTATTTTGAACATAAGATAATAGTTATTAAAATAGCAAATAAAACTATCGCGTAACAAGTATAATATTTACATTGTTTAATATATTTATTATAATTGTCATTAGTAGTCTCTAAAAACTTTTTATAAACATTATTAGGTTTATAGTTATCTACTACAAACTTATTTGCTTCTTTGATACCTTGTGCTTTAAATAAATAAGCAAAAGCCATTAATAACCAAAATACTCCTAATATTTCAATTATTACTAACATTGTTTCCATTTTCTTTAAATTTAAAGTTTCGTAAATCTATATTTTTAAACTTATCATCAGTAAGTATAGGAACTTCATAAAATTCCATTAAAGCTTTAAGTTTATTAGAACGAGAATCAATAGTATAAATAAATTTTCCATTTGTATCTATTTTAACATAATGACAATCAAGATTAACAGGATCTTTAGGCATGAAAATATCACCTTTTACATATACCTTTTCTATATATTGGTTAGTAATAACTCCTCCTTTAGAAAGATAAACTTTATTAGGAGCATAAGTTTTATTAAACTCAGGATAAAAGTTATGATAAAATTTATCATAAACATAATAAATTCTATTGCAAACAATTTGATAAGCCATATTATAGCTTATTGTACAAGTAACAGTATTTTTAATTAAATGTTTACATCTTTTATATGCAACAAAACCATTGCCAAGATCTATAACTTCATCTGTATCAAAATTTACAGGAGACAATGTTTTTTCATTACAAAGATCATTAAATAATTTTCTTATTTTATTAGGAGAATCAGTACTAAGGATAATATCTAAACTATGTTTACTCCAAACTTTACAAAGATCTTCGAGTATTTCAGCACTATAAGAAGATATAATTTGCTGTTTTGTAGCAAGTATAAGTTCGTTTTCTATTCTTTTAACAAAATCGCTTTTTTCCATATTATTTAATGTTAATACTTGTATTAACTTTAACTTCTGCAATAGTTAAATCGTTTTCGTCAATAGTACTTACATATCCTTTAATAGAATTTTTAGGAGTACAGAACGCAACATCTGCGCAATAAGTTAAAGCACTAAATGCTTTAAGAATATATTGAGTGTCTGTAAGGAGTTCTTTAGGAGTTAAATTAAAGGAAATAGTATAACGAGTATTAACAAAATCGCCAATAGTAAAAGGTTTGAAATCTTCACCATATTTTGCTATACATACTGCATTAATGGCATCTAACATTCCAGTAGGATCAATATCTTCACCTGTTTCAAGAATACCTTGGTTATAAAGTTCACGAGCATACTCGAAAAATTCAGCAGTAAGAATAGCTATACGATCTTCTTTGAATTCAATAGCTTCAGTATTTCTTGTAAATAACTTTGCATCCCAAAGTTCAAGAACACTATTACCAGATTTACCTTTAATGCCATAACGAGTTACAGCATCAGATACAACTGAACGTAAACGTTTAGCACGGTTTTCTCTTACTTTAAGTAAATCTTCAATGTTTTTCTTTCGACCTTTAAGAATAGTTACATTATCCTCATAGTATCGAATAGCTTTTACATACTTAGAAACTTTATTCTCAAAGTTTTCTTGTGTAATCTTTAGTTTATCTTCAAGCTCAGGAGTTAATTCTCCACCATTATCTTCAAGCTCCATGAATATAGCTTCAAGATCGGCTTCAATACTAAAGATGCTCTTTTCAGTATTTACGTCTGACATAGTTATTTACGGTATAAATAGTTTTAACTGTAATTCGTCCACAAAGTTCACAACGTGAAACAATAACTTTACCAATAATAGAATTTCTATCATCTAACAAATCATGTCTTTCCATGATTTTATATTTATGTCCGTGTATAAAGCAATCCCAATTCATAATATATAATCATTAAGTTCTACATTAATAATATCTACATTTATATTCTTTTTTGCATTAAGTAAAAAATACAATAAAATCATATTCTTTACTTGTTTAGCAGCAGCAGCGCTATTAAAAGTTTCTGCTTCATTCAAATCAGCAGAAAATTCAGGAATATTATTTTCGAAATGAGTATAATATTGTCTAATACCATCTATATATGACAATAAGACGTATTTCATATTATGCGTTTCTACTAATATCTTTTTTAACTACATCATATACAGTAACGTACATTAAACCTTTAACATTATCGCAATCAGTATATTTACGACAACAAGGATTTTTAAAAGCATATTCGGCAAACTCTTTAGCTATAATTTTAGCGTTAGGGTGAGGTTTACCAGTTGTACCATAATAACGTTTATTAATAACTTGAATAAGCTCTTTAATATTATAGGAATAAGCTACTTTAGTAGCAGTTACAAGAGGAAGATATTCTCTTGCATCTTGAGGTTGCATACCATGAGCAATTTGGTCATTATAAAATTCAAAATCTTTATACCATTTTATAAGAGAAGTAAATACAGTGGAATCATAATATCCAATATTAAGGCCTAAAATTTTACAATGAGTATTAGACCAATGAGTAGTTTTACCATTTACTGTAACATATAAATGATTATTATCTATAAGTGTTTCAATATCTTCTTTTTCATCTAAGAATAAATCGAACCACCAAGGTTGACAAATAGCTCCACCTTTAGAATAGAAATTAACATATCTTGTACTTTGCTCCATAATGTTATTAGGAGAGGTACGATTAAGTTCACGAGAAGTAGATATTTGAGTAGTTACTATAAAAGTATATCTCTCATTCTCAGGAATAGGTATATTACACCAATATTTTTCTATGAATTCATTTCCAAAGTTTTCAGAAGCAAATTGATAATTAGTAGTAATATATAAATCTTCATTATCATAATTCATTAAAGCAAAAGGAGATTTATAAAACTCATCATATATCCTTCTTGCAATTACACGATCTGTTATTTTAAGATAAACAGAACCATGACGTCCAATGCTTACATGTCCAGCATTAATATGCTTTAAACAAAATCGTTTAGCATCTTCCCAAGTATTACCTTCTTTAGGTTCAGAAGCATAACAAAGTCTTGCACCTTTCTCTATATTTAACCACATCTGTTCAATAGTGTGGTTCATAGGTAATAATTCAACTGATGGTTTTACTATTTTCATTTTCTATAAATTCAATTGTACCAAATAATTCATCAAACACTTTAGTAGTACAAAACACAACACCTTGTTCTAATTGTTCTTTACTGCAAACATTAGCAGCAATAGCTTTACTTAGAAACATTGTTTTATCTCCTAAATGTAGCTCCCCCGTAGAGGAAACATTCGCTTCCCTAAACGCCATATTACCATCGTTAATAAATTTTCTACACGTTGGACATATATAATTTTCAGGTTTATAAGTAAATACTTTATCATAAAAATGATTAAAGTTATATCTTATAAAAACTCCACAAAGTAAACAGTAGTAATTCATTATATATTATTTATAATTGTTTCATGTTTACCAGCCTTCTCATAAATCTGACCACAAATATTAAGTAAACTATAAAATAATACCATTTTAGTATTATCATTATTTACAGTATAATCCGCATTAATGTCAGACATATCTTCAGAATCATGATTATCTATATTTTTAGTAGGTCGTTCAAGTTTAATAACTATACCTCCTGTTTTAGTAATCCATTTTTGCTCATTAGCAAAACGAACATCAGGTATTAAACAAAGTCCTTCTTTACGGGCGAGATTCCATGCTCTACCCATAGTAAGTTTAACCCATCTATCATTCTCAATTTGATTACGAATAATATCAGTACCAAAATACTGTAATAGAGTACGTAATTTAATAAAAACAAATTGATAATTATTCATGTAGTAAGCAAGAGGTGTAGTCTTTAAATCATCAATAGTTACATCTTTACATATTTCTTCCGAATTAGTAAATCTTGCATCATGTTTAGGCTTATCAAAGAAAATATTACCATGAATATCATACCAAAGTTCATCTTTGTAAGTTCTACTATCAAAAAGTTTTCTATCTATATTAAATAGCATAGAAAGCATGTCTTTAAGATAATCAGCAAAATGAATAACAGTAGGTTTAAATCTTGTTTGTTCATATTTTAAAGCCCATTCTTTATAAGTAGCATTTGTAATACCACTTTTAAAGATGTAATGAATCATTGATGCAGCAGTATCTTTACCACTATTTTTAGCACCACTAATTCCGATAACAATTTTATATTTTTGTTCCATGATGACAATATACGAAAAATATTTGATTTCGTATAATATTTTGTGAAAAAATTATTATATTAAATTAGTAAATTTTAGGCTGTTTCACGGCATTAAATTTTAACCTTAACAAATGTATCACTTAGTATATATAATTGATTGTATGGGTCGAGAGGTGGCAATACTGACATTTAGGCAAAGGAAAAGCGGAGCAATAGCCCCGCTTTGTTACATATTATCAGCATTAATATAATAAATATCATAAACTTCAGTAGGTTCTATAAGACCAACTTCAATATTTCTTGTTCTTGTACAGCAATCATCAAGATATTCTTTTAGTTCACCACGAACAGGTATAACAAGTCTACCATATCCGTCCGTATGACATATACGGCAGTCTTTATTAAATTTAGTTTTATTAAGTAAAAGATAATATCTTCTACCTACGTTAGGTACACTACGAGCACATTCTATATAGTACCTATATTTAGTATTAAGACCGGGAATATATAATAAACTTTTAGTATTATTATAAAACGGTAGTTTATTATTAGTAAGTGGATTTATAACATCAAATGATAAAATCTCAGGCATAGATTAATCAATAAACCTAACTTCTTTTACATGAAACGGAACTTTATCCACCCCAGACCTTTCACCAAAGGTAATGAATAGTTTACGTCCAATATATTTATCTCTATGGACAAGTACTTCATTTTGGTATTCGAACGTACCATTAACATGAACCTCAAAAGTATTGTTATTAACGTCATTACGACATAACAGAAGGGGAATATCACTACGTTTAGTACCTTCCGGATAAATATCAATAACTTCAAATACACCATCAGTGGTTCGTTTATATTTAATCATCGTATTATTTCTCTTGCCGAATTGATATTCAGCATTAGGATCACGAAGAATAAGACCTTCAAAACCTATATCAATAAATTTATCACGTGTTTCTCTTGCTTTTTCAGTATTATGAATTTCAACAATAGGTAATACAACAAATTTGTCAATATTATTAAGATGATCTTCTTTAGATTTAATATGTTTAGGAGCTTTAATTGTATAGAGTTCTTCAATACGTTTAGATTGAATATAATCTTGCATTGCAATATCATAACACCAATACTGCAACATAGCATTTTCAATACATTTAGGGTCTTTAACAAAATGATTGATTTCGTTAACAGAATATCCGGGAAGATAAATTTCACCATCTAAAACATAATCTTCATCAACCATTTTCCTAATAAACCATTCAGGTAATACAGTAAGAAGATAATTCTCTAAATGGTAAAGACTTTTCCAATACGTTCCCTCACGAGACTGAAACAAAAGTTTATAAGGAATAAAAATATCTCCTTCATTTCTTTCAGCACTAATGAGACAACGCAGACCATTAATTTTAAATTGTCCAAGACGATTACTTATTTTATTAAATATGTTATCATTATATATTTTAGCAAGCATAGGAAGCAAAGTTCCATCAGCAGTAGTACGATCATGCGGAAGATATGTTTGCAAGTACTGGAGGAGGGAGTGTTCCTCTACGGGGGGACAACTTGTATCATCCCTTAATTCATTAAGATATTTATACCCTTGCTTTAATTTTTCATTATACTTACTTTTAACTTCGTCAACAGATTTACGATTAGTACAAACAGTAGTAAGTATATCTTTACCACCAACTAATCCGTGATGAATACAATAAGTGTTTTCTGTTAAAGGTAAAGCATACCAATAACAAGGATTACCATGATTATTACGTCTGTAAATAATTTTATAAGTCATTTCTTTGAAAAATTAAATGTCATCATATTTAAAGGTGTTTCAACCTTACTCTTTTTGGTTTTATCTAAGGCATCGGGATTCTTACGAATAACATGTTTCTTAGTTTTAGTATCTTCAAGAAGATAAGCATCTTCTCCAGTAATTAAATCGTGAGTTTTATATTTTGCTATTTTACCACGTTTAACTTGTTTCTTTTTAGGAGCAGGAGGAGTATAAGGATTATTTTGTTCAAATAAAAGATTTTCTTTATGCCTTTCAATGAGTTTGCCAATCCATTTCTCTTTGTTAGCTCGAATATTAATGTTGACAACTTCATCATCACTATCATCTTTTATACTACTAATAACATATAAATAGGCTTGTACATGACGAGCGTACATAGGATAATCAGTCATCATAGGACGACCACAACTATATTCCCTTGTACAATCCATATCTTTGAGTAAAATAGTAAGTATAGAAGATGTTATTTCAGACTGTAATTTTCTATTTAAATCTCTATAATCTAAATGATTTAAAGTATGATCGGGAAATTCATAAGTTTCTCCCTTATAATCTATAATCATAACATACTTAAAGTAGTCTTATAAACAATAACACGTTTAGGTTTACCTAATAAGCAATGATTGTATTTAAACCATTTAATAGGGTCAACAGCAGGATGCCACCTAAACTCACCATCGACAGGATTAACAATACCGGATTCGTAATTAAAGCCACTACGCATTTGATTACCTGCAATGTCAGAAGACATAGGCAGTATTCGCTTAATAATCTTACAATCTTCATTATCGTTAACATTTACTTCACCATATAAAAATATTTTATCTTTATCAATAACTTCTTTACCATTAAACCAAGGATGAAGTTTCTCAATATTTTTCTCAGTTTTTTCATCAATAGCTTCCATAACAGCAATTTGTGCTTTATCAAAACGGGCAACTATCGTCTTCTTTCTTATTCCTAATATATTCAATTCTTTTAACATAATGTTTAATATATTTAATAGTTTCTACTATAAACTTAGTACATTCTTTTGAACCATATTTAGCACGAAGTTCAGAAAAGTCTTTACAACTATAACTTTTAGGAATTAAAACAGCTGGAATACGATATTGTTTTTTTAGATGATAAGCCTCAGAAAATCCTGTTTTATCGTTATCCATAAGACTAACAATATTATAAGGATTTTTATCTTTGAGTTTATCATAAAGCCAATAATATTCAGCGGTGCTAAGTCTGTAATTTTCAGCAGGTATGTTAATAACTCCAATGTTGTACGGAAATGTTCCCCCGTAGAGGAAACGCATCATCCATAGTTGTTTGTCGAGACTAACTCTATCTTTTGTAGACTTCGTTATAATAATATAATCATAATCATCTCTTTCAAGATTATAAATACCTTCAAGATGATTACAATTAGTAATGAATCGAGTATCTTTTTTATTTCGTTTAGGAAAGTATAGTTTTATATTGTGTATACCATTGCTATCTCGTCCAAGAACATAAGCATAACAAGGATCATCAGAGTCATAATAATATTTTGGTTGAGGATTTATACGTCGATTAATATAATATTGGTCTACTGCATAAATAAAATGAGTATTTAGCCAATTAACATCAACGCCTATTTTTCCCCAGTAAGCAATATCATCTGTGTTCCATTCACGATTAACAAATTCAATAATTGGTTTTGATTTTTGTATACGAATACGACCTTCAGCAAGATGCCCAGCAAGATTAGGGTCAACGGCTTTACCATAGATAATATCACTAAATGTAAGGGCTATATGTTTTAGAACTGCAATGAAATCTCTTTTATTTTCTACATTAATAATTTTATTATATGTACCAGAAATAACATACGCAGCTATATCAAAACAATCACCCCATAGAAAACCTGAAAAGTCTTTATATTTTAGTTTGCCTCTATTGTCATATTTAAAACCAACAGTAGGATGATTGTCTATTCTTAAAGTAGAACAGATAAGTTCTCCTGTGTCAACACAATGTTGAATAAGTTGTTCGGGAATACCAAGATAAACAGAAAATATTTTGATTTGACTAACTTTTGAAAGAATATAATTCTTATTAAGATTAGTATTATTTATATTTCTGCGCATAGAATAAAAAAATACCCCATACAAACTATTATAAATAATAACAGTATGTATGGGGATTATATAAACTCAAATATTAACTATATTTAATTAGAAAGGTAAATCTTCTCCTTCTCCGGGAAATGCAGGAATCGGGCTACCATTATCGGCACCCATGCCATCTCCAAATCCAGCAGGAACACCTCCCATAGGAGCGCCGGGCATACCGGGAACAGCAGGATTAGTAGGAGTTTTAGCAATATCCATTACAGCAATCTTTTCTTTAGTTGCGTCAACTTTAAGAATAGGAGCTTTGTTGGTTACAAAGAGTTCGATAACACCTTCACCAACAAATCCGGGGAAAGCAAGATCACCAGCACGATTACCACCTTCAACAGGTTTCCATTGTCCCTTATTCTTGGTAAAGCGCAACAGCTTCATCCAAATAGGAATAATTTTACCATCAGCAGTAACATATACAGGTTTACCATTCTTTCCAGTATTCATAATGTTAACGAAATTCTCAAAGAGAACACGCCAACCGTTAATTACTTCGGTAGGATCTACGCTAACATATTCTCCATTATCGTCAAAATCCTCAAAAGCAAGAGTAAGAGCATCTTCTTGCTGTCCAGTCATAGGACTTCCTTTAAGGAGATAAACATCAAGAATATGTTTCATATAAGCCATGATGCGGTCAACCTGCCAAGCCTTAGAACCATTAGGAATAGTATCCACATTAGATTCAGCAGGCAAGAATTGCATAGCTACATAGCGACGTTCACTGGCAACAGGATGGTTACTTGCAAAGGTAAGAACAAGCTTCGGTACAGTCATTCCATTAAAAGACGGCATACCAGTCGTTTCTTCACCAATAGTAATGTCCTTAACTTCAACGCTTTCGAGATGGCCTTGAAACAAACCATTAGCTTTATTTGCATCACGAACATCATCAAACTTCAAACGACTTGTAGCACGAGTTTCATTGGAAATACCACGACGCTTCTTTTTGTTAGCAACTTCGGCAGGCTGGCCAGCTTCTGCCTTAGTAACTTTTTCTTCACTCATAGTTCTGTAATTTTTTAATTAAACGTTTAATTAGACAAAAATAGCCGGAGTAGTAGTAAATCAACTACTACTCCGACTACAATTTAGATACAATGAACGGAATTACTCTTCATCCTTTTTAGCACCAACACGAATGGGCTTCTTATCTTCCGATTCGCCAAGGATAAGCATAGAAACTTCTACATCCTTGTAACCGTCATTAATCATGCACTTCTGGATATCATCAATATCAACAGAATAAATACGGTTAACAGTATCAGCTGCTTCACCAAGATCAGCTTTGAGCTGTGCCCAAACATTCGAATCGGTAAACGTAAGGTTTACACCAAGACCCGTAACATTCGAAGGGCTGGCAACTTTCGAACCTTTAAACTTGTTAACCTCAACAGGCTGAACAAAAGGACAAAGCAGATTCTTCTGCTCTTCCTCCGTAATACCATCACGGTTAAGAGCCTCAATAAGCTCTTCGTTCTCACTCTCAAGAGCAGCAGCCAACATCTCATCGAAACGAGCCTCAACAAGACGAAGACGATCGCTTTGAGTAAGACGCTCTTTACCAAGAACGGGAAGACCCTTGCTGTCAAACTCTTGGATACCCTTTGCAATAGCCCACATATCGAACTCTTTGTGAATAGCAATAGCTGCTTCGGGAGTACCCCAAGTCAGACCATTCTCTTCAACAAAAGCAACAAGCTCTTCAACCTTATTAGCAATAGCCTGATCAATGTTAGCAACGTTATTGATAAACATTACATAATCGCCATGCTGAATACCCAGAATACGAGTAACAGGGCCAGTAATACGGAAACCACCCTCAGTCGAGGTTGCGATTACCTGCGGGTCAGCAGTCATATTACGCTGTCCAGCAGCAACAACAGCAAAACCAAAACCAGAGCCTTTAACATTTCCTAAAGTTTTCATAATTCTTTGTGTTTAAAAATTAATTGTTTGATTTGTTTTTTGAGGAATAATTTTTCCATTACTTGACTTCCTCAAAGTCAGCAATTTCAGTATCATTAAGTTCTTTACCACTAATAATCTTTAATTCAGTGGTTTCCATACAGCCCATTATAACATCAGATGCAATATCACGAGCACCATAAGTAAAAGCTCTATGGCCAATAAGAACTTTAGGATATTTCTTGTAAGTATCTTTTTCAAACATACCAGCAGTCATAGCTTCTGAAAAACTAAAACTACTAATGGCAGTAACTTCTCTACCATTTACAGTACGATGAAATTCATATTCAGTAATATAATCGACTGCTTGATTAGGAATACGATAAATAGGACATTTCCCACTTTTAGTTATCGTGTCAACATCAGTCTTTGTAACCGCAATAGCAAAACGACTATCTAATTGATAACTCTTATAAATAGTCTTTCGCATATCACTATAAAACTGAACAGGATAAACATAAACTACATCTTTATCTTTAGAATTAATTTGTTTCTCTTCTGCTTCCTTACGACTTTTACATTTTTCAACATAGTCCGGAAGTAGGTTATCAACATAAACATTAATGCCGTCTGTATATTCATACAGAGGTGCATAATTTTTAATACAACGCCAAGTAACACCTGCCCTCGACAATAATGCTTTGATGATATGAATGTCAGCACCCGTTTTACCATTAATAACGTGAATATGTTCAAGTGAAGTACTGAAAGGAATATCGAGGTCTTTTGCTCTCATAAGAACAGCCAGACCCTCATTCACAGACTTAATTCCACCTTTATCAGTCCTCATAATCTTATCAAGAAAGTTTATTGCAGAAGCAAGTTGTTTCTCATCTAAAAGATTAAGAGAATTAATAGAACCACTATTAAAATTACTAACAGCAGTAACGGGTTGTTTAACATCCTCTTTGACTATTGCTACTTTGGCATTGTCATCAGTAGCTTCGTCATTCGGTTTGTTAGTTTGTTCCGTCATCATTGTATCAAAGAACGTTAATTGGTACTACAATTATAAGGATTAAATTCGAATCTACAAAATAATATCACCGGTATTTTCATCTACATATAAATTTTTTTCTGTGTCCTCAATTATTGCATGAATTGCACTACCTTTTACTTTATCTATTGCGGTAGCCTCTATTGTGCCACTACAATAAAGATTGTAAATTATATTAGGATTAGTAGTAAAATGTAAGTCGGCAAACCTACCTTTAATAGTACGAATATCTTCACACAACGAGGAGGTAATAATCCACGCATCACACGCCAATTCCAGCCCGTTTAACGAGCTATTTTTTGTCGAAAGTACTTGTATATCACCGGAAATATAACGCCTTAAATTGGCCGTTGAAATCGCTTGTGAGCCTATGATCTTAGGCTCTCCCTTTCGTGTACCTGATTTAATAAGAATAGGAACTCCATCATCATCGACAGCAACAGCTTTCTCAATACAATCATGGTAATCTCCACATTTAATACCATTAGCGTTAAGGTATTTTGTAACCAAAGCTGCAAACTCACCTCTTTTAGAAATAATAACAAACTTTTTATTAGTATTTTCTTTAATAATATCAAGTATATAAGAAAGTTTAGCTTCATTATCTGTAACTAAATCTCTTCGTTTTCTCATAACTTCATATACTGTACATGCTTTTTCATACAGTAATGTAGGATTATATGCACTATCAATTTGTTTATTAAAAGGAATAGACATATCAAGTGTCTCAGACCAACCATTAGAACGAGCAATTTTATCACGAACTTCAGCACCTGATAAACCTAATTGTCGATCACCATGTTTGATTCTATCAATATTTCTAATATCACCAATAATAACCATAGTATTACTAATATAAGCGGACTGTTTATCATATTCTGCTCTATCATCAGCAGATATAGTAACAGCCACTCGATGTTCCTCTACGGGGGAGCATAACATAGCATTCCTTGCTTGTTGGACACTTATTTCTCCATTAATAGAAGGAAGTATAATATAAACTTTACTTAAAGTTTGAGGAGCAAGAATTTTAGAACTTGTAAGTATATTTATAACAAACTTAGTACGTTCACAAAACATTTGAATAATACTTAAAGGCGTAACATCAATAAGTACTACTAAATCATAGTTATAATTATACCCAGTTTTAATATAATTTTGACTAACACAAGTAATTCGAGAATGATCTACATTAAGTTTATTAAATTCAGATATGAGCTCTCTCCTCATATCAAAAGATTGTACAACAATAAATATACTTGCATCCGGCCTCTTAGCTGCAAACTTACCAATAGTAAGTACAGCCAAAGTGGCATAACTAAACGGCTTATTACAATGAATAGTACCTTTACCTTTATTGTTTCGCCATTTATTAATAACAGTTTCATAAAATTGGTCAAGTACTTCCATCTTCGTCAAATAGAGTTTGAGTTATACCACTATATTTTTTGAGAAGAGCTTTACCGCTTTTTGTTTTATGTATTACATTACCTTTTTGAGAAGGTGAAATACCAAGTTTAATAGGATTAATAATTTTTAGAGCTTCATTATAGTAATATTGATAATTAATATCTCGTAAAGAAATATCTTTATCATCAAGACTATTAAGAATTGTACATTTATATCCAGCACACAGTTTACTTCTAATATTAGCTAAAGAATTAACTTTTTCAATGACAGTACCATTATTAGAAACATAAAATCTACAATTTCGTTGAGAAACTTTATGTATAATTTCACCATCTTTTACAATAGTTTCTTCAACATGAAATTGTTTACCAATATTTTGCGTTTTACAGAAATCAAGAATATTCTTTGCTTGGTATAAAGTATCCATTATAGGAGTCTTATATAGAAAATAGTTAACTACTGCTTCTGCGACAATAGGCATATCATAACCTTTTTTAAGGTCTTCAAGGTACATTTTAGGATTTAATGCACCCTTTGCAGTAATCTTACCATTATACTCTTGAATAAAGTAATTATTGCATATTTGTTATCTCTACTTTCATAGAGTGTCGGACTATATCTTCAAATTTCATTTTTAACAATACGTTCAACTTTATAACCTTTACTAATTACACAATTGGTTTTATGTTGTGAACATCGAGTAGCAGCACATTTAAGTCCGATTACAGCAAGTTTATTATATGAAATCTTGTCATACAATATATTATCATGAGCATCTTTAACAGTATAAACATATTTAGTTAAATTATTTCTCATAACTTCTGCTTGACTTAATCGTCTATCTTCATTTTTATCCCAATATCTTTTTAATTTATCAGAATGCCCACTTCTTATACCAAAAGCCCATTGAGCTTTAACTTGTTCACTCTTTAAAGATTTAGTTGAAGAATTACAAATATATTTACCGTCTATGTCTAATCTTAAATTATATCCAATTTCAGGATTAATAGAATCATATTGAAGAATGTATTCGCTTTCTTTATTTTTTAGATAAGTAGTATTAATATTATATTCATATTCTTCAATAATTTCAACAATAAAAGAATTTATACCATAAGTAATAATATCTTTAAGGAATCGTTTATTATAATGTTTAAGAGGATTACCTTTTTTAATATCATTACGATAATGATTTATTCTTTTATTAAGATCAACAGTAGAACCAATAAGAATAAGATTAGAAATAGTATTTGTAATTTTATACACACAACAAACATGGGGTAATTTTTCTGTAAGTTTCATAATATTTCCATATTTAATTAATATTTGTTTACTACAAATATAATATAATTGTGTGAAATAACATAATTGTTTGAATAAAATTTGCTCGGCGCTTCGACAATAATATATTTATTGTCTACTCTACTAAGTTCAACATCGGTAAAATGTTGCTTTTCGATAGTCTCTGAACCTTCATCTTTATTAAGACGCTTGGCTGCTGATTGTCATGCAACATAATAGTTGTTTAGAGTTCCAGCAATTCACCGAGTTAAGACACCAATAATCAATGTCTCTATTAATATAACATTTATATTCTTCGCTATCAGCATCAAGCCCAGTAAGCTTTTTCCAGTTATTTGCAATAGTATTAAAAGTATCAACTTTGTTTTCATATAGTTTAACAACTATACCATCAGTATTCGCACTAATCACCTCTATCCCATTCAACTCCAATTCTTCACATAACATCATAATCATTAACTGTCCATTAATAGTAACTTTAAGTACTGCAAGGCGATCGCAAAGATCACCATGTTCAAAACCAAGTTTACCATAAATAGCGTTAATAACAATTTTAAGAACAGCAGCTAATATGTTAGCAGGAACTCCATCAATATCACCTTTAGTGTGTTTAGCAGTAACTCGTGTATCTCTAATCCACTTAATAAGTTTAACAAAAACTTTTTGATCAAGATGAGCAGGTGCTACTCCATACTGCACCATTATTGACGGGTAGAAGCTGGAGATGTCCCAGTGAACGTACTTAAATCTATTTAAAGATTTTTGTGATTGCTCCCCCGTAGAGGAAGCATCATCTGTTGGCCAATTACTATATAATGCGCCGGGAATATCTTTGCTATGTAAACCTCCAGTTGCAATAGTATAAACTCCATTGTTTATAGATACTTCTCTACTAAAAGCATCTTTACCAATAGAAAATACTACTACTTCTTTCATTTCACGTAGTAATTTCTGTAAAGGTTCTGTCTTAAAATTAATAAAGTCAAATATAACTTTCTTAAAAGCCATAGCTTTACGTTCAGTCTTTTTTCCTTTCCATTGAGAAGGATGAAGACCGCTCATTTCAGAATAGAACTTTTCAATAAACGCATCAGAAATATTACTTCTACTTGCGCTAAGTACATTTAAACCATAAGAACGAGCAATATTATATCTAAGACGAATTTCATCAATATTAAGACGCATCATTTCACAACCGATAAAACAGTCGTTTTTATTATAATACATCATAGGTGGAATATACTCTTCAATAATAAATCTTTCCCACTTACCAAGAAGAGAATTTAACTGTTTAGCAGTCATTCCTTTATATCTATCAATATTATGATAGAAATGTATATCTTTTTCGCATATAGGAGGCAGTTCAAACTCTAATAACTCATACCATTGTAAATTAATAGAAGTTTGTTTTAAACTTTTAGGAACAGGTTTACGATCACCAGCTTTATCTATCATAACACTTGCTTTATTCAAAGCAAATATCTGCATTACATCAATATCTGTATATGGTAGTTTAAACTTATTCAAAGCATTCATATAAAAATCATTCTGATTAAATGAACGATCTTCGTTTTGACTTTGAATAATTTTCTGTGAAGTTTCATATAATATTTTAATAAGCTCTTTAGTACCATTAACGTTATTATGGTGCATAAGCAAAGCAGCAACCATGAGTTTATCATATTTGCTGTTATTATAACCAAACATATGAGTTGTAACAGGAATATCTTCACCATTACTATTTTTCTCATAGTGAGGCCTCATATCGTTAATAGCTTTGAGCATAGGAAATAACTGGCTATCATCAGTATCAGTAATATAGTAATTTTCAGATTTAACTGTGTCCAATCTTTCTTTAATTTCTTTAACAGTAAATTTCTGAACAAGAGGTATAGGATTACCTTTTTCATCACAAGCATCTTTCATTACTTCAAGATACGAAGTTATATCTATAATAGTAATAGAAAAGAAATTCTTTAGAATTTCAACATCATAAAACTTTGATTTTATCATACTACTTACTTAATAATTGATTCATAAGTAAACCAAAGTGTTTTTTAAATACTTCCCATAGCTGTTTATCGGTATAAAAAACATTAGGATTAATAAGACGATGAAGTCTTACATATCCACAAACGTCTTCATTACCTAACAAACTATGAGTATAAGGCCCTAATAGTACAATATCAGTAGGATGAATTTTGTATAATTCATATTTAAGAATAGCTTTACAATGTTTATATGATTCACTAAACGTGTCATAATCTCGTAATCTATGACATTTTGTAGCAAAAGTAACATAAACATCTTCAAACATATTCCTATTAGTATAAGAATTATACACGTTAGCTAATATATTTATTATATTGCTATTATCAAAATAGTGTTCTTCAACAGTAGGTAATATAAGTATAGTATTGGTTACAATAGTGCCAGCTCCAAAAACAATGTTTTCCTCATCTCCAGCAAAAAGCCTATTAGGACATTTAGAACAATATGCACATCTGCTTTTAACGAGTTTTGTTTGTACAAAAGTTATACCATCACTTCTGCAAAGTTCTCCACTTGGCCCTCTACGTCTACCCATAGTTCCCATACTATTCTCCGTAACATAATATTAACTCTTTTCGAGCACGAGAACATGCGACATAAAGTCTACGAAGAAGATCATCTTGGTTTGAATAAGGAGCACCGTACCTATCATAAACCATATCATTAACATCTACAAAAACTGTATCATAAGTAGAACCTTGGGATTTATGTGCAGTAATAGCAAAACCGTAATCAATATCTCTTGAAAACAATATTCTACCATCACGACCAACAATATTTGTAGCAAGTATATATTTCTTTTTGAAATCGTAATAAGCTCTCCACTTAGCTCCTCTATCACTACGAGCAGTTTTAGCATCATTTATCAAAGTTGTAATAACCTGATAATATTTCTGAATACTAAACTTATCTCTATGATTAATAATAAATAGAGGACGAGTAATCATACCACCATGAACCATTTGGAATTTAACAAGAAAACCATTAAATCCATGTGTAGCATCCACATAATCAACAATATCTTTTACTACATATTCTTCACTATTATTAATAACAGTTTCCATAAACTCATTAACAATAGTTTCATATGACATAATTAAGTCATTTTTAGTAATAATACTTTTATCAGAATCAGCAATAATAGAATGACGAATATAGTTATTCCAAGAAGTAACACAATTATTAGTATATGCTACAATTCTATACATATCTATATTCTTAGTATATAGTTCATCATTAAAAGACTTATCAATAAGTTCTTTAAATTTCATTTTACCGCATACAATGAATCCTTCATTAAACTCATTGTAATTTGCAGTACCTCTCATTCTACTAATATACTCAAGAAAACGATAAGTTTTGTTATCAATATCTTCTCTAAGAATATCGAGTAGAATCTTAATAGGATTAGTAGCTTCTTGTCTTACAATTTGTTTAAGGTAATAAACTTTAGTACATTTAGTAAATGCCGCACTTCGTTTCTCATTTACGGGGGGAAGCTGGCTGGCATCACCTTGCATTATTATCTTTACCCTATTCTCTTTGCAAGTTTTGATTATATAGTTTAATAACTTAATCGGTAACATCGAGGCCTCATCTATAATAAGCAGTTTAACATCTGCAATTTTAGGAGAAGCCATAGGATTAAATTGAGGATGCTCAGGATCAAAGTCTTCAAGTCTTAAATCAAGACGAAGACCAAAAGTAGATTGAATAGTTTCTACTTTCTTACCATTAATAGCTGCGCTTAATACACGACAAGCCTTATGAGTAGGAGCAGTACATTTAATAACACTTAAACTGTACTTACAATGATTAATAATATAATCAGTAATAAATGTTTTACCAGTTCCACCGGCTCCGCATAAACCTCTAATAAAATCTACATCAGACCAAGGAGTAGCTATAAAATCAATAAGATTCTTAATAGCCACTTCTTGGTCTTTTGTAAATTCAATGCGTTTATTTGAAGCCTCACCAGCTACGTTAAACTCCATTATCTTTATTTCTATTTCTTTCTATTTCGTCATAATGTTTCTTCCAATACAAAAACGCTAATTTAGCATCAGCATTTTCATATTCCAATTTTACTCTTTTTATATTAAAGAGAGTAGTACCAAAAGGATTTAAAAGAATATTACCTTCGACCACACAACCGGGACAAAAAGGTAAATATTCTTTAAATACTTCGACAGCATCACTTTTATTCCGTACAATACATAGTTTTTTACCATTAGGTTTTAACTTACGAGAAAATATATAAGGTTTACCTTTGGTAGAATAACATTCTTTAAGAATAGGAACTTTTACATCATTCAAGTTGACATAAAATTTACCTTCAATGTCAATATGAACAATGCCAGTAACTCCTTTCTTTAAAACTACATATTGTTTAGCTGGTTTATGTTCTCTCTTGTCTTTCTTTTTAACAACAGAGAAATTAAAGGTAGGCATATACCATTATTTTTTAGGTACTCGCACATCCATCTTTACCATATTAGCCATACGTAACTTTTTGACTTTAGGTTCAGATGATTTGGTATCTGTTCTTTCACGAACATAAATCTGAGGTCGAAAACCCTTGTCTACACGAGCAAAATACCCGTGATAATGAACAAGGCAGTCGATCTTTCCAAGAGTATGAATTCCTACTCCTTCTGCTGCCATAGTAATAGCTTTGTCAGCTACGTTAATGTTAACCAGCGAATGACGCTTTAAAGCAGCGATACATTCATTTTCCTCATAATGACGTTTTGCCATAACTTTACAATGAATTAAATTTGTTATTATTTGATTTGATTTGTTTTAATGTTGTTCCCCCGTAGAGGAAGCAACACGCTTTTCTCGTTCGATATTTTTATTAATAGTATCAATACAATGCTTTAGAACAGCGATTCTTGTATCATAATCACGACCATTAAACCATGCAGTAGAAAAATGACTATTATGTTCACAAAGTTTATTCTTTTTTGCCCAGTATTCAACTTTATTAACATTTAGTTCAGGAAATACTTTTTGCTTTTTATTGTTAAGATCAAATTGATAAATATTATTAACAAACTTATATTTATTAATTGTTAAACATATAGCTTTTATAATAATACATATAAATGCATGTTTATTTTTATATTTATATTCGATACATTCATCGACAATCCATTTATATATTTCTTTGCGTATACTTCTTTTAATAGGAATATTACTAATTACGCATTTAATTATATGATTACTATTATCATATATTATTTCAGGAAGTTCATGTTCAATAATATTACTCATTATTATATAATATTTTTATAAAAACAATGCAAAATAGACGAAATGTCGGCTTTATATAATAAAGTAATACAGATGTTCAACTTTATATATAGAACCGACATGGTGAGAGGTAACAAGCTATTGTTAGCTTATTTAGATATATTTAATCTTATCTGCGTTAAATAATGATAATCGACTATGAATATTATTACCATTTTAAATAACAACAAGATAGTATAAAATATCCTATTTTATAGTACCATTTAGGATGTAATTCTAAATCAACATGTTTAGTACTTGTTCTTTTAATACCTAAAGAATATAAAAGATTATGCGCTCTCCATTCACAAATCATACCAAACATAGTACGAACATGAATAGCATAATATTTATATCTTATATGATGTCCTTTAGATATAGCCCTAATACTCTTAATAGTATCTTTCATATCTTTGATACTATGCGTTTGAAAACTATTTTCAATATGGGTATTATTAGGTAGAACTATAATGTCGTTATCTTTATAATTTACTATCATGATTTTTCAACCATTTAACCATAAAGTTACGATCAATATTAGCTTTACGTATAGAAGAGTATACAAGAGGTAAACTTATACCATTAACATAATTAATGGCAAAATAATAGTTACCAATAGTTCCGTCAGCAAATTTAATATTTAATAAATCTGCATTTTGTTCAGTGATAGTATACACTGCTCCAACAGAAATAATAGGACATCCTGCGGGAAAGTTAATAATCTTACCGGAAGGCAAGTTGCAAAGGTTCAAATCAATCATTTTAGTTCTAATTTAATTATACAAATAATAATTATATAGTTTAAGGTCATTTTTACCTTAAATAGTAGTGCGATTGGATTCGAACCAATACCTCAAGTTGTATTAACTTGTGTGCAACCTATTACACCACTGCACTACCCTTTGAAGACTTAATGTCTTACTAAACCATCTGCAAGATACAGAAAGTCTAAGCAATTATTAAGAGCATCTTCAAAGGTTTTTCGAACAAATGTAGGCATTCGATATTCACCAACTTTAGGATTAAACATACATGTTGGAACATACATTTCTTCCTCATTGGCTTCATTAAACACCTCATAGTTGTTAAGTGGAACTAAACCGAAACCGTTTACTACTTCAGCACAAGTAGCTGAATATAGACCGTTCTCAAGTTTAATAACATCAACAACAACATCTGTTCTCGAAGGAGTTGAAACTGGAATTTTCATGGCTTTTGTGTTTTGAGGTTTAACATTAGAAACAATAATAATTAAACAGCCAATTACAACAAAACACTTTAAATTCCAATTTGTACCAAGAGCGGGAGTCGAACCCGCACGGTCATTACTGACCACAGGATTTTAAGTCCGGCGTGTCTACCTATTTCACCATCTTGGCAATCCATTATTTAATTCCAAAGATAAATAAATGTAGTCCACAAAATACTACAAATAATTATTAGTATTGTACTAATAATAGACTGGCGTTTTACGGTTTTACTAACTTCAGTAACAGTTTTATTACGAATTGCCGCCATAGAATAAGTAATATAGTTACCGACAAGCATTATAAGATTGTCAAAGAAAAACAATGTAAATGCGATACAGCAGAACAACAATATCCAAATCATATTAATTAAATTTATAATTTCCGTTAATTAAAATCTGATAGAGTTTATTAAATGCTTCCTCTATTTTACGAGTTTCAGCAATAATAATTTCTATTTCTTTTTCTCTACCATTTACTTTCAGAATATCTATGTAAGTATCATATGACATACTATCTCCTACTATAATAGATATAAAAGAACTACGAGTAGAAACATGTTTATATCCAATACATAACTTACCTTTGAAAGTAACCCAAGTATTAAACATAAATGTTTCTCCAGCATATTCTATTGCTTTAGGTAGAAGACCTATATCTTCTAATGTTGTAAGTCTTGTCATATATTACATTTTTTGTAATACAATTGTACATGAATCATGAGTATAATTTTGAGTAAGTATAGTTTCTAATAGAATTTTATGTACAATATCTACAACTTTGAATGTTCCATTCCATTGAACATCTTCACTTTCAACTAAATCTTTTTTATCTTGTACTTTATTGTAAATTATACCTGTTATTTCAATGGTATCACCTACTTTATAAGGATTATAGTCAAAATTAAATCTATCAGAATATACAGCTTCTCCACAAATATAGGCTTTAAATCTTACTTTCATAGTTTATATTTCATTAATAAAATAATTAAAATACTTGTTTTCATCTATATCGTTATGATGATACCTTTTACCTAAATCATAAGCCTTTTTAAGAAGAGTTAAAACTTCTTCACGAGTAAACTCCGATTTAATCTTATGAATAGTAATAGTATTATCTTTAGCTATTTTAAGAGTAGTAAGTTTGTAAGGTTCAAACCTATCAATAGATGCAATTCTTTCTCCATCTTCATTAATAATATCATCAAGTTCATAATTAGTACTATTCTCAACTCTTTTAAGAGTTTCATACTCTACAAGAATTTCAGAAATATTACCATTTTTCTTAGCGAACTTAACGATAAATTCGTTAGATGGACGAGGAAGATTTAGATTCTCATTTGTAGTAGCTATAACTTTAAGCATACTATTAGTTTCTAAATCATAAACTTTTATATCGGAATTAAATGCAGGTTCATAAGAACATATCATCATATGATAGAACTTAAAACCAAACCATGTATTAGAATACATATAACATGGATACATTTTACCCGATGGACTAACTTTAAAAGTCCCATTCTTTTCTCTTGTTTCAACAAGGATAACTTTACATTTTTCGTACTTCATAAGTTTTGAATTGTTATTAGGTTATTTATAGTATTTAATACCAGTACTTTTATCTTTGATTCCTTTAATAGTCCAAACTCTTTCTTTGGAAATAACTTTTCCACAACGCATACATCTTGTAGTACATATAATAATTACTTGTCGTTTTCTTGTACCATTATGTCTCTTTTTAAGACGTTCAGTAGTATATGTTTTATGTCCAAATATCTTACACCAATTAATTTTAAACATAGTATTATAAATATTAAGTTAAACAAAATAAAAAACTCCTCCAATATCATCACGACATGAGAGGAGTTGGTGTCCACAGCAATTGAACACAGTTGAACCAGTTAACGAAAGGTATGGAAGATCAATTGACAAACAGATCAAATAAACTGATTCAACATTATAAAATAGATGTGCCTAACGGGTAATGAGTCTACCCTGTAGCCTAACATGGATTCGAACCATGATTTCGAGAATGAAAATCTCGCGTCCTAACCCTTAGACGAAAAGGCCAAATAAGAACATATAATCCATATGACTTTTTGTAAGCAGCACAATGCGGCATAAGTTCATAGATAACTTAGTTCTAATTATACTACCACAATTAGCAATAGTACAAGTTTGTCGGCTACACTTTTATCATTATCAGTACAAGGTTTAAAATAGCCAATTTACCTTGTTATTACTCCTAAATACTTATTGTATACAAACAACAGTATTTTTGAATAGAGTAATAGTTATTCTACCAAGATTCGAACTTGGAATTTCAGAACCAAAATCTGACGTGTTACCATTACACCATAGAACAGTTTTTGTAGCATTGAATCTACCACGCTCTAAAATGGCAGATTGTATAACATGATAGACCAATGCTACAATATAACTTAAAGCAGTTCGTATTTCTCTCCCCGTAAAGGAATGAACACGGCCCTACTTCTTACTTGCAGGAAACTTACCGAGTTTATAAGCTGCAAATGCAGCTACAACTCCAAGAACAACATTAGCGACTACGACCCAAGTATTCATAGTCTTAATATCAATGACACCTAAAATACAAATAGCGGCAATCATCAGCACGCTCCACCAAAACTTGTTCATAAGCAAAAACAATTAAATTAACAAATTAATATCCGAATTTATCTGCCATTTCATTATCTTCATCAGTAACATGTTCAGGTTCGAAGCCTACTTCATCAAAATCAGTAGTATAAAGTTCACTATTGATTTCTACACCATCAGGATCGTAATCTCTCATAGTTGAATCCTATTCTTTTTCGGCTGTAACAGTGTTGACTATTTCAACAATCTCATCATTGTTCGTAATCTCACTAAGTTCAGTGTTAAGTTCGATTTCGAGGAAATTGTTGATAGTCTTGTTTGCAGAGTTCGCAAAACTTGTAAACGAACTCACAAGAGCCTTAATAAAGAAAGGCTCAGTATAACGATATTCACGGGACAGTCCACCAGCCTTTACAGCAAACTTGTTCCAAAGAAAGTCTACATAACCTTTCTTACCACGAAGTTCATTTTTCTGATGAAGATAGTTAAGAATAGCGAGAGAAGTGAAACGACGAATCTCTGCGTTATCCTTAACAATACATGCCAGTTCAAGCACGTGAGTAGGAATGTTTTTAACCGCAGGATTTTCTTTTAGCTTACGGGCAATTTTACCCAGCTTGTCTTCCTTCTCAACTTTGCTTTGTTGAGTAGCGTTTTCTTCTTCAGCAGAAGCAATCTGTTCAGCAGATGCTTCAACAGCTACTTCTTTTGCTTCATTAACTTCTGCTTCTTTGGCAACTACGTTTGCCTTTTCTACTGCTTTTTCAGTATTCATAATAATAGTAATATAAAATGGTGGTTTGTGATTAAATCAGTGTAAAGATAAATCTTTATTTTGTAATATGCAACTATATAATAATATTTTTTACTCAATAACCGATAATCATGCTATTACATGAAAATACAACCGTATCAAAATTATGAACAGCAATATAATCAATTATTGAAAGTAAAAATGGTAGTGCCAGCTATAACACTAACACTACCAATATACAGTTACAGATCGAGCATTTTGTCCATGAGACGACTTGCAGCGATTTCGCCCATCTTACCAAAGCGAACTTTGATAACATTGTTGATGATAGTTTCATGATCGTAACTAACACCTTCAACGTTATCACGAGTACTGAAAGGATTACGATAAGTAACCCCAGCAGCGACTTCAGTCTGAACGATGTCGATAGTCGATCCTGCAAACAGCAGAGGAAGAGCAGTAGGATGATTCAGAAGATGATTAGCAATCCATGCTTTTTCATCATCCTCTTTGAGAGCGCCACAGATAGCAAACAAAGAGGTAAAAATGACATTGGTCATACCCTCTTTGTAAACACCAGTTTCTTCGTCTCGAACATAACCGCGAACTTTGTTTGCGAGAGTAAAGGAAACCATAGTATAGTTATCCTTTTCAGTAAAGTTCGCGTTCTTAACTCGAATACCCGGTAATTTTTTACCACCAGCAGCGATGATGCCTTTGATTATGGCATCATAATCACTTGTTCGAACTTCGGGTTGAACAGCACCAGCTTGTTCTACACCCTGTACAACAGGTTGTTCCATAATATTTAAATAACGTTATTTATTTTAGTCCTGTTAAAGCCGGACTTATCGCTTATATTGTTTTTACTATTTCCAATATCTTTACTATTAATTGAAACATTGTTATTATAACAACGATAAATAGTACTTTAGACATTGTTTGGAAAAAGAATAGTTTCTTTTCTGTCTTTGTTTTGGTTATTTCAGAGTTTATTAAATATGATATTATTTCAACACTTACTATAACTACAAAACTTATTGCTAATATGAATGCACCAATGTCCATTTGTTAGGATTTAAAAGGTTGTTTAATGATGTTCCCCCGTAGAGGAACTGATCCATCTTGAGTTGCCGATGTTGTTACTACTGCGACTATGAATGAAGTGCATTCCTCTACGGGGAGGAAAGTAATAGCAAATGTACAAATACTAACAAATATGATAATGTACTATTTACTCTTTGTTATATTAATATCATTAACAATAAAGGTAAACCCCATACAAACATAAATGCTATAAATATACATAAACCTTCTTCTAAATCAGGGTTTTTATCTGAGTCTGTATGTTTGAGTACAAATGCTGCTATTACTATTAGTACAATGGCTAATATTATCCAAGGTAATGCGTCTGCTCCTCTTTTTGATAAAGATAAGCCTCGTGAGTATTCTGTATAATCGGCTAATTTGCCTCCTGCATATAATATCATAGTTTATCGTCTTTTCTTTGATTTTCTTGAGGATAAATAGAATAGAATTACAATGGCTAACACAAATCCTATGATTTTGAACATTGTATCGTCTGGAGAAGTGGATAAGAAGTATGTCATAGTTTGTAGTCTATTTAGTGATGAAATTGAATATCTTTTTGGTAATAGTACATAATACCCATATTACTATTATGATTTCTAATATTATAAATGATACTAATATGATGTAGAGAGTGATCTCTAATAAAAGTGCGATTAAGGTTGATATGGTTGACATAAGTTGGTATATTTTATATGGTTGAACTTGCGATTTTAGTTGTTATTTTTAATGGAATGAATATGCGGTTGGATTTGGGAATATAATTTATGAAATTATGAAAGGTAGAACTGAAAGTTCAATGAAAGTTCAATGAAAGTTCAATTATTTAATAATAGGACAGGAATATGAGTATTAAAGATGAGAATGAAAAATAGGATGATGAGAAAGATGAAAAGGGTGGGGAATCAGATGCTCCAACACTTTCTTTTCTTTCTCTCAATCGTTAAGGAATAGGAACTAATGATTTTGCCATAGTAAAATCCACTAAACTATATGCCAACCTCACTAAAATTCCTATTCCTATTTCAACTGGAAAACTTAATACTGAAATTTGTAAATGAAAATCTTAATAGTACTACTGAAATTGTATATGATTTTCCTATTCCTATTTCAACTGATATTTCAAAAAGAGTAGATTACCAATAGTTTTGTTACTAAATGCAGTGCTAATAACTATCATTCAGCTATTGATAATACTACTCCTATTTCAACAGGAGAATTTAATACTGGATTTCTGAACGGAAAAACTAATAATAAGTTTAATTTTGTATATGATTCTCCTACTATAGTTCTTTATGATTTTACTACTATTGATTTTGCAAGAGCGTTTGTAGGTGGATGCATTCCTCTACGGGGGAGAAAATAAGGTCAAATAATAACAAATCTTACTACTGATCTACTTACTCCTGTTATTTATGAATGATTTTGTGGATCATTTTGCTAATGATTTTATTGAAATTATATATGATTTTGTTAGTGGTAATTTTGCTCCATTAAGTTTAGCAATAAGAAAATCAATAAATTCAGCACTAACAATATTAATAAAATGAACTATAAATAAGAGCACAAATAAAATCAATAGCAAAATCATATGTTCTATCTATAACAAAATCAATAGCAAAATCAATAATAAAATCTTTATTATTATCAATAATAAAATCAATAATAAAATCAATAGCTTCTCCATTAAGAAAATCAATAATAAAATCAATCGCGGAGCGATTTCCTTAGGAGGTTTGGAGAGAGGAAAAAGGAGAGGATTTAGGGGTATAGTAATAGGGGGTTATAGGGGGAAAGAGAAAAGGGGGAAAAGGAGAGGAAAAAGGAGAGAGGAAAGGAACCAATTCGTAACTCTTATTACTAATTTTACTACCAGCGACAGCATGGCAGTTACCATTTAGCCCTCTTGGATTTTCACCACTAATCACCAGCACTATGTAGAACCCTTAATATCATGTTCTATATCGCTCGAATTCTTTATTGTTATTATATGAGGGACAAAAATACAAAGAGGAGAAGCGGCTATTCACCGCCTCTCCCGTTGCATCACAACTGGTTCATCAACAGTTGCATCTGCATATTCTCCAGCAGTTTGACCTGCTTGTCCAGCAGTTTGACCTCTCGTATGCTGGTCGAGAAACCATCATGCTCGTGAATAGCATCTTCACCGTCGAACGTTTTGTACGGATCACCAGCAGCGAATTGAGTACGCTCAATAGTGAACTTAGCACCACGACAGAGAATTTGCAATTGAGCAGCAGATATACCACCACTCACGCCCTGACGAATAGCACGTTCACGAGCATCGACATGAAGGTCTGCAAGTTCAGGCAGACAGTTGATGAGCTGAGCTATTGCGACATTAGGCGCAAAGTCAATGTAATCAGCAGTGGTCAGAACATTCTGACCGTCCTCTCCACGACGATACGCAGGAAATGCAGTATCAAACGTGAAACGATAGCGAATAGCGTCAACGCCTTCGTAAACGCTAATACGCAGCAGTTTTGCTGTAACAACAGCATTGGCTTCAATAGGTTGAGTTGCCATAACAACATTACGTGCTCCTGTGGCACGAGCATTAGTATTAACGACAGTCGTATTGCTACTACGACCAGCCGGTGCATCACTACGATGCCAAATTCTTTATTGTTATTATATGAGGGAATAAAAACAGAAATAGCATTGTCAGGATGTATAGTCCCAACAATGCTACCTATTTGTACAGTGCATCTGTCAGTTTTTCTGTGAACACCATGATGTTCCACAATAACAGAGGCATTGCAACTATGCTGACACAAAAGTAGAACACGCTGTTGTTCTGAATAGCCAGCACGATAACGATCGCGCATAAGATCATGCACACGATGTGGTTGATGAAATTCAATATTCCAATGTACTTCATGATAGTGGATTTTAGTTACAGCAATGAAACGTTCATTGCCAAATTCTTTATTGTTATTATTTGGAGGGTTGGTAGTTGTTCTATCAACATATTTATTTATTTTTATAATAATATAATTACCTGCGAAAAAATCTTATTTTGTAGAAACAAGTACGGGGGAGTTCAAGTCGCAACTCAGACCCCGGGGTTCATATACAATAGGCCCCCTCTTAAAAACATATACACCATATTCTCCTTTACCCCTTTTAAAGTCATACACTTCGTCATACCTAAAACACGCACTTACAATATAATTTTTTTCCTTTCTTAAAATCATACGTTTCATTATGCCTAAAATCCGTACTCACAAAATAGCGTTTTCTTAATAAAATCTCATTTCTATATTCACACTTAAATAAACAACTATACTATCTCATTCTCTATCATTAAAATACAATCCTTAACCATATTTTAAATCAACACTAATTTCTCTTCTTCGTTACCTTCTTTCACTCATACCTAAATAACCTTATCACATTATTCATCACTATTAAACCGCGTATCTCATTCCACTTTTAAATTAATAATAACTCCATTCGCCGTTCCACTCTCTTAAAAACATATACACTATATTATACATCCCCATCTTCTCTCTCACTAAAATTATATTATTCATTCCTACTTATATCCCTATACTTATCATTAAAACTTTCCTCATTTAAACCCGTTCTATCTCCCATTCTATTCTCCATATATTAAATAAATATGTTTTTCACATTCTAAAACCTTATATTTTCTCTTCCTAAAATTATATCATTTGTACTCATAAAAATCTCATACTCTATTATATTTAAAATCGGCATTTGTATTATAACCTTTTCCCTTTATCAATCCGATATTTAAATCAACAACTTTATCTTATTCTTTCTCATACCCACAAAAAGAAAGTCGAGCCTAAGCCCGACTTATCCAATTCCAATCATAGTACACCAAGTATGAATAACCACTCCAACTACAAGCATAATAATTAATAACAACAATATCATCATTATTAATCCTATATTCCAAATAACTTTATTTTTCATTTCTAATAGTTTCAAGAAAACTTGTCCAATTATAATATACTTCATTAAGAAATTCATATAGCCCATCTCTATCAAAAGGAAAAGAATGTATAAAAGCTATAATAGCAGTAGATGGATTACAATTTAAATCATTTTTATAATTAACAATAATACGATAATATTTATCAATCTGATAAATAGTGAATCCCCATTTATTATTAATAATTTCTTCTTTAGTCATAATTTAAATACATTTAATTATAAATCCAATAATTCCAAATACAATAGCAATCATAATAACAAGAACAGGAACTATAAGTATAGTTGTAGCAGCAAGCTCTTCATTCTTTCTGTATTCATCCATATTAATCAATATTACATGTTTCACAATAACAACCTCTTTCTAAAAGAATTTCTTTAATAAGTTCATCTACATCTTTAGATTTTTCATTAGGAATTGTATTAGTATCAATACCAATATCAATTCCAATAACTTCATACTTTTTTATCCATAACTACAACATTAAGGTATTATAATATTACACAATATAACATTTTTATTTGGTAATAACAAAATTATTTGTATATTTGTTCATAAATAATTGTTAAACCTATATTGCTATGTATTTAATTGGTAATAATTTTGATGGTCAAGTTATTGACGAAGCTAACTATAAAGTTTTTGGAAAGAAACAAGTTGTTAGTTTTAATGTTCCTAAGAGTGTTATTTCTACTACAAAGAAATTTATTATTATTGCAAGTATGTTACACGAGTTGAATCATAATGAAACTGTTGTTTATGGTAATATTGTTTCTACTCTACGTAACTTTTTTACTAAAGGTATTAATACTCGTATTGTTAAATTCGATGATAAGTTTTTTCTAAAGTGTGAGGGAGAACATGGTATTAATAGACGTAATGCTCGTAACGCTATTAATGGACTTATTAAAAAAGGAGTACTTGGACAAGTGTTTACACCTAATAAAAAATTATATACTGACCGAGCTATTCTTAATCCTAATGATACTCCTGATAATGTTATCGAAGGCAATGTTGAATGTATTGTTATTAATCTTTGACATCTTTATAATATTATAAAATAAAAACATTTTTATTTGGTACTTATATAAATATTGGTTATATTTATTCCATTGTTTCATTTTAATACTTATATTTATATGGTATCAACTAATGCTAATCAAATTAAACTTAAAGAGGGTGATGCGGAAATTCCTCCTATTAAACGTATAACTATTAAACAACAAAGAAATGATTAAGTTAGAAAGTAAGTTAAAAGACTATTCGCTTTTGATTCCTACAAGTGTTGCAGAAATTACTCCTGCTCATTATGAGGCGATGACAAATAGTCTTATTCTCCAAGACCATTATTGCGTTATTGCTCTTGTACATAAGATTAAACTGTTTAGTCTTGCAAGTGTAGTTAGTGCCAAGAATCCTCCAACAGTTGAAGTTGTTCCTATTATTGCTAAGGTTAGTAGTCCTAACGTAGAGCTTAAAGAAAAACTGAAAGTTGGTTATCGTGCAGTTATTAATAGGAGTTCTCTTGAGATGGGTACTCATTATAATTCTGCTGCAAATGATATTACTCTCACCGCAGTTAATAGTTTCATTGATGATGATAAAGAGTTGCGAAATGATATTATCACTGGAAATTATTTTAAAGAAGAGGGTAAGGCAATCATTGATAGTAAAAATGCAAGTCCTAAATGTTGTTTCGTTGAGTTTAAGATTGTACCCATTAATGCTATCATTGGTGCTTATGAAATAGGAGGAAACAAACTGCATCCTTTTATTGAAAAAGATAACGAAGATATTAATTAACATTATATTGATAATGAAGCTGGTATGAATAGTCAGACGTGTGAATTCCTCTACGGGGAGGCGCACGAGCGAAGCGAGTGCTATTATTCATACCAGCTTTATTTCTTTTTAGTCGTATTACATGAGCGATATAGTTAATATTAAAAATCTTGATGAACTTGATGCTGAATATGTATTAATTTGCAAAGACGCAGATGATATATTTAATGACATTAAGTTCAATAATAAAAAGGAAGAAGACACTTGTAGAATGATTGTTGATTTTATTGAGAAAACTGTTTCTCAAGGAATTAGTAATTTTAAAGCAATGTCTTTACCTTTTATTGGAGTACTTCGTTATAATCCTGTTGATAAAGCTATGACTGCTCATTATAAAGAACTTAAACTTGCCCGTCAAGTTATGGATAAAGATGAGTATAAAGAATATGCTAAAGGTCTTTATTATTATGAGCAAGATAAGATTAAGGCTGAAACAATTCGTAAACGTGTTTTAGATAGAATCAAAAAACGTAATCGAAAACGTTATATTAAATACTGTACTACTTTAGGTAAAGCATATGCCGACGCATTTCTTTATTGTATGAGTATCTTTGAAGAAGTTCCTTTTAATTTTGAATTACAAGAACAATACGATGAGCTTACTAATAGAAAACATAATTAGTATTGATGATAGTGGAATGCCTAAACCTCCTACTATTAATCAATTATTAGATAAAGATATATGTTTACTTTACGCACGTGATAATACTAAAGATAAAATGAAGTATATGAAAGAGTGCGGAGTAATATATTATCTTGCTGATCCTCGTAGTCCTGCAAGACAACAAGGCCTTACTGATGCAGAATGTCTTAAAGAAGCTATTGAGAATTTTGATTTACCTAAGGATTATAGTCCTGATAGTCTTGTTCTTAAAATAGTTAACAGATATTATAAATTAGCAGTAGGCCCTGCTGGTGTAGCATTAGAGAATTTATATCGTTCTATTCATACTGCTGATATTATTATTAATAAGTGTCATGATTTACTTACTGAGAAATTAAATAATGGTGTTACTCAAGAAGATATTGGGCCTATTATTGATAATCTCGATAAGATTACTTCTCGTGCTAAACAAATTCCGGAACTTATGAAAGCTGTATCTGTTGCTAAAGAGAATCTTAAAGAAGAATCTGAACAAGTTATGGCACGTGGTGGTAAAGGTGTAACTTCAAGTATGGACGCTAATAATAGTTTATAATATGAAATTTGAAATACCTGAATCAATTGAAGTCGGCGGTACTTATATAAATATTGAACTTGTCGATAGACTTGAGAATAATAGACTTGGTCAATGTATTCTTGCATCTGGTAAAATACAGATTGCTCAAAAATTTGATAAAGACTATGTTCAGACTGAAAGTTCTAAAATTAATACTTTCTTTCATGAACTTACTCATGTTATTCTCGATACTATGGGTGAATCTGAACTAAGTCAAAATGAAAAATTTGTTTCATGCTTTTCGAGCTTTTTAGCTGAAGCTATTAGAAATAGTAAATAGATTATGCTTAAACTTAGAGATACCAGATACAATGATGTTCGTCTTATCTTTAAAGAAGATGGGCATAAATATACTGATACTTTAGGTAACGAGTATCTTTCTACTACTACCTTTTTACATGAATACCAAACAAAGTTTGATAAAACTTTTTGGCTTCGTAAGAAAGCTAAAGAACTTGGTATTAGTGAAAAGAAACTTGCAGCTCAATGGGACGCTATTAGAGATGAAGCCTGTGATAGAGGAAGTAAAACTCATAATGGTCTTGAAGATGGAGTAAAGCTCGTTTCTAAGTTTAATGATGCTATTCGTTATGCGCAAACATATGACGATAATTCTATGAGTACTATTGCAGATTTACCTCAAATAGATAAGCATGTCAGAGAACTCGATATTAAAGCTTTTATTGATTATACTGAAGGAAAGTATACTGATCTTTATAATGTCTTTGATTATTATACCAAGAATGGCTATAAAATCTATGCAGAAATTGGTGCCTTTCTTATTGATTATCTTTTGTCTGGCACTATTGATGTTCTGTGTATACGAGACGATCAATTTGTTATAGGAGATTATAAGACTAATCGTGGAGGTCTTAAATTTGAATCCGGTTACTTTAAAAAAGATAAAACTCAGAAACCTGCTCAAGATACTGATGTTTGGGTTTCTAAAGAAGAGTGGTTACTTCCTCCTCTTAATAATTTACCAAGTTGTAATGGTTCTATTTATAATATGCAGCTTTCTCTTTATGCTGCTTATGTTGAAATGATTCTTGGTATTCCTTGCGCTGGTTTATGGCTTTGTCATATAGATTCAGATTTTATTCTTAATAAATATGGCATGCCTAAACGTTTTCCTGATAATAGTTTTAAAGTTAAAGACAATCCTATTGAGAAAGTTACTATGCACAAGATGCCGTATCGTAAAGCTGAAGTTATGGCTATTCTTGAAGATAGACGAAAGACTCTTAGAGCGCAACAAATTAATACACAATTTTCATTAGAATTATGAGAAAGTTATTTATAGTTGTAATAGCAAGTATTGTTACTGGTTGTAAATGTAGTCCCCCCGTAAAGGAAGTGATCTACATACCTGTAAAAGATACTATCAACGAACAAACTAATATTGCTCGTATTATTCGTTTGGAACATGATATTACTCTTTATCAAGATAGTCTTAAATTAGTACGTGATAGTCTTGGTGAGAATTTATTTATTGCTAATTATAAACTTGCTCGAATTAAATATTATACAAAAATAGTTGATAACAAACCTGCACAAATTAAATTTTATAAAGGATGGATAAAGAGAACGTTAAACGAGTAATTTTTAATTTTACTATTAATAATAATAATAGCAAGATTAAAAATAAAAGACATAATTCTAATTTTAATACTAAGCACTATAAAAATGGAACTCCAAATAATATAGATGGAGAAATATGGAAACCAATTAAAGGTTTCGATGATATTTATTATGTTTCTAATAAAGGAAGAATTAAGAATATTATTTCTAATAAATTAATGTCTACTTTTATTGTTGGAAATTATTATAAAGTTTCATTAAAAGCTACTCCATATTTTGTTCATAAACTTGTTGCTATTGCGTTTATTCCTAATCCTGATAATAAACAATGCGTTGATCATATAGATACGAATACGTTTAATAACAATGTTGAAAATCTTAAATGGGCTACAATAAAAGAAAATAATAATAATCCTATTACTGTTTCCAAACAAGTAAATAGACTTCGTTCTTATAATGTTGATAGAAAGATAAAAGTAATTAAATTTAAATATAAAGATTATAATAATACTGAAATATTTGACAGTGTATTGAATGCTGCTAAATCTATAAATGATTCTTCCACTAATATTAGTAGAGTTTGTAAAGCTAATTCTAAAGTTTCTGTTCCACGTTATAGATGTAAAGGATATTGTTTTATGTATGAAGATAATTTTAATAGTTTAGTTAAACATTATAATGAAATTAAAGAATAAATTAATAATGTTTAATTTAAATAAGTTATGGAAGTTCTTGAATATGGTCTTTGTGGTCTAAGAGAAATTAGACTTATAAAAGAAGAAAGAGTTATAGGAGAATTTAATGGTTCTACTATTGAAGATTTTGCTACATCTTATACTATTCAAATTCGTATTCCTTATTTATTGTTTTGGCACAAATGGATTAGTTTAGCTAATTGGGGAGTTCTTGATAACGTTAATTTAGATAAAGCTGATGTAGAAAGAAATTTACTTATAGCTAAAATGTCTGCTAAGGCTTTATATAATAAAATGATTAAATATGGCGAATTTCAAAACAGCTCTAAATAAAGTTCTTAAATGGGAAGCAGGTTATGTGAATGATCCTGATGATTCTGGTGGAGAAACATTTGCTGGTGTTTCGAGAAAGAACAATAAGAATTGGAAAGGTTGGCCTATTATTGATAAACATAAAGTAGGTATTATGTTACCTCAAGATTTATCGAGGCTTAATGAAAAGTTATTTGCTGATGATAAACTTATGGCTCTTGTAGATGAACTTTATAAGAGTAATTATTGGGATCCTATTCAATTAGATATTATTACTTCGCAACGTATTGCTGAAGAAATATTTGATACTGCTGTTAATATGGGAGTCGGTACTGCCGTTAAGTTTGCTTATGAGGCATGCGGTTTAGAACCTTCTACTAAAGTTACTACTGAACTTATTAATACTCTTGTTAAAATTAAATCATAATGTAGTATGAAAGATTTTACAATTAGAGATTTAATATATCTTATTATTATATTTGTACTTATATTTATAGTATCGAGATTGTCTATTAAAAATGATGTATCAGTAGAACCTGTTAAACCTGTGGATACTACATATAATAGAGTAGTTATTGATTCTATTGAATATAATATAATTAAACGAGATTCTATTATTGTTCAAATTAAAGATTCTATAATTTATGAATTACACCTTAATCAAACTGCTGACGATAGTACTGTTATTGTTAACTTTCAAAAGCTATTGTCAGACTAAGGAAGAGATGCCTTCCTCTACGGGGGAGATACAATTAATTGGTGATAACAAATGTATCGTTCCTGTTGAACTTATTCGTAGAGCTAATGCTAAGCTAATAGAGCGTAAAGGTTTTGCTCAACTTATATATCAACAAGATACTATTATTAGATTGCAGAAATTGCAAATTAAAGAATATAATACTATTGTTACCGATATGCAAAGTAGAATAGTTGATGCAAATAAGTACAACGAAGAACTACATGCTGCTATTGAAAAACAAAAGAAAAAGAATAGAATACTAATAGGTACAACTTGTGGCGCTGTTGCTGTTACTGTACTTGTTTTATTGATTAAATAATATATTATGGCTGACGATAAATATCCTTTTCTTGAATTTATACAAGAAGATAAAAGTCATTATAGAAAAGCATCTGAGCTTGGATTTGTAGATCCCGATGATCTTTTTCTTGTAGGAGAAAGTGGAGGATTTCTTATGAATATTCAACCCGGAATGCGTTTTGTTAATACACATCTTTTTCAAGAAGTCGCTAATTATTTTCTTGCTAATGGTAATAAATATTGTCATTATAAAGAAGATAGTATTCCTCATAGACAGTTTCGTAAACGTGAGGAATACAGACGTAAAAAGGGTTATTCTGCTCCGTGTTTAATGATGCCTGACGGTTCTATTAAAGAAGTTCGTATTACAGGTGCTCATTATAACTTTCTTAATTATAGTCGAATGGAACAGCTCGATGAAACTACTATTAAGAGAGGTAATACTAATACTGCAAAGAAATATTATAGTTTTCCTAAATTTATTGATGCGCAGTTTTGGACATTTCACGTAATGGAGTTTGCAGAAAATAATGGTTTTCATCTTATTATTGATAAAACTCGTCGTGGTGGTTTCTCTTATATTATGGCTTCTGATAGCGCTAATAGAGTAAATCTTCAATCACGTAAGATGGTTATTCATGTTGCTGCTGATAAAAAGTTCCTTACTGCTGATAAAGGTTTATCTGATTTTGCTATTAGTGGAATTAAGTTTTATGAGGAGAAAACTCCTTTTGTTCGAGGTATATTTAGTACTAATAAAGAAGATTTCCGTTTAGGCTATAAACTACCTAATGGTATGGAAGCTGATAATTCTTGGAAGTCTTCTTTGTTTTCTGTTAGTGCAATGAATAATCCTGATTGCGCTATTGGTAAAGATGCTGTTTGTGTTAAAGTTGAGGAGTTATCTACTATGGATAACTTTGATGAATTTATGAATGTTACTGAACCTGCTATGCGTACTGGTGCCTATACTACTGGTATTCTTATGGCTTGGGGTACTGCTACTTCTGGTAACATGCAGATTTTTGAAACTAACTTTTATAATCCTAAAGCGTTTCATTTTATGCCTTTTGAAAACGTTTGGGATAAAGATAGTAGAAATGAGATTTGCGGTTTCTTTAAACCATATTGTTGGGGACTGCAAGGTGAAATCAATAAAATTAGAGGTGTAGATAAGGATGGTAATAGTAATCTTGAAATAGGTCTTTCTATTGCTAAACGAGAAAGGGAAGAGCGTAAATCTACATCTAAAACATATGCTGACTATATTAATTATCTTGGTCAGTATGCTCTAACTCCTTCTGAGTCTTTTAGTAGTGCTACTGAAAACTTGTTTAGTTCTGAAGAACTTACTGCTTGGGAAGAAAGACTTAGAAATGACGAACTTTATAAGTTTTATACTGATGGTATGCTTGAGGAAACAAGTACTGGGCAAGTTCAGTTTAAATCTAATGAACGTCTATATAAAGAAGGAAAAAAAGTTTACGACTATATAAATGGTGTTCCTCGTCGTGCCAATGAACAACCTCATGGTTGTATTAGACGATGGTTTGCTCCTGAGTATGTTGAAGAGTATAACGATTCTGGAATAAAAAGATATATACCAGCTGGTACATATAGTATATCTTATGACCCTGTTGGTATTGATAAAGAAGGAAAAGAAATTACTTCTCGACATTCTCATAACAGTATTAAAGTTTGGATGAATCCTACTATTAATAATGGATATAAACAAAAACTTGTAGCATCTTATTACGGACGACCCGATAGTCTTGAAGAAGCTGATAGAATTTGTTATATGCTTGCAAAATACTATAATTGTATTGGAACTACTTGTGTCGAAATTAACCGTGGTGAAACAGTTAAAAACTTTAAACAATGGAAAGGAACTAAGTATCTTGCTTATGATCCTTTATTTGTTTGGGATTCTACTATCAAAGGTAAAGTTTCTTCGAGTTATGGTTTCAGTATAGGTGGTGGTGCTCAACGTAAACTTGACGCACTTCGATTACTTAAAGAGTTTCTTTATGAAGAAATAGGTAAAGATGAGAATGGTAATCCTATTAGGAATTTTCATCGTATTTATGATTATCAAACTATTCTTGAATTAAAGAAATGGAACGCTGTTGGAAACTTTGACCGAGTTTCTGAAATGATTGTTAGAGGTATTGAATGGAAAGCTATGGATATCAATGCTAAAAAAGAAATGGACAAAAGAAAGAAAATTAATGTTAATAGTGATGAGAAAAATATTTTATCCCGTCCTTGGTTTTGATAAATAATAATTATGGCTGCTGTATTTAGAGATTTTGCTTCATATGCTTTTCCTAATCAGCGCGTGTCTAACGCTGAAAAAGAAAAGCCGGAATGGTATGCTAATTGTTGCGATTATGTTATTTCTGCTGGATTAGCTGCTGCACCTGATAGAGAAGAATTGGAAAAGATGTATAGAATGTTAGCGAATGATATTCCTGATGAATTCTATGCTAAGATTCTCAATCCTTATAATGCTACTAATGAAAAATATAAAAGGTTTCCTGCAACGATGCGTAACTATGATATTATTTCTGGAGTTATTCGTCGTTATGTTTCTGAATATATAAAGAACCCTCATGATTTTATTGTTGGAGCTAACAACCCTGACGTTGTTATGGCTCGCGATGCTCAGATTAAACAAGAAATGCTTCGTCTTGCAGAAGCACAAATTGCAGCTAAAATATCTGAGTCTTATCAACGTTTTGTAAATGAAGGTAACGATCCTCAACAATTTAATCCTCAAGAGGCTATTGATATTAATGCTGAAATTGAGAAATTTAAGCAAGAATATATTGATAAAACATCTGCACAAGGACAAGAGCTTCTTAATGTTATAGATGATATTACTGAAAGTCTTGTTTTATATTCGCAAGCATATTTTGATTTTGTTGCATTTGGAGAATGTTATACTTATTCTGATGTAGTAGGTAATAAACTTATTAAACGAGTTGTTTCTCCTCGTGATGCTTTTCCTGTCCCTAACGATTCTCAGTTCGTTGAAGATTATGATATGTTTGCTGAACGTATGAAAATGACGTATCAACAAATTGTAGATAACTTTGACGAATATCTTAGTGAAAAAGATAGAAAGTTCTTAGAAACATATTATGCTCGTCATAGTGCAAACGATGCTACTCCTCTTACGTATCAAATGTACGCAAGCTATTATGGAGATGTTTGCTCTAAATTTACTAATCAAGAACGTGAAGCATTTGAGGCTAATAGTATTATGGCTCGTGATAATAATACTGGTCTTTATGATGTTTGGCATGTTGTTTGGAGAGGTGAAGTTAGACGAGCAATTGTTACTTATGTTGCTAACGGTTTTCTTTCTCAGAGAGTAGTAAATGATGATTACATTCTTAATGAAGAGATTGGTGATGTTTCTATTGAATATATTTATGAACCGCAAGTTTATGAATGTGTTCGTATTGGAGGACGTAATAACGCAATATATCCTTATAAAGCAAGAGCTATTGCTTACAACCGTAAAGGTAAATTACCTTACAATGGTCTTGTAGAACTTATTAAAGGTTTTGGGCCTTTCTCTATTGTTAAAACAATGACACCTTATCAGGTGTTTATGAACATTGTTTATTATCATCGAGAAATGGCTATTGCTAAGAATAAACTTAGTATTCTTCTTGTTTGTAAATCATTGCTCGGTTCTTCTGATGCTGATGTAGAAGATACTATATATAAAATGGCCGCAGACGGTGTTTTATATATTGACGATAGTGATGATCAAAATATGCTTAAAGCTCAACAAATTAGAATGCTTAATGCTTCTATTGGAGAGTATATTACGCAGCTTACTAATCTTATTACTGAAATCGAGAATACTGCTAAAGACCGTGTAGATATGACACCGCAACGTTATGGACAAATTGCTAATAGCGCTGGTAAAGGTGTTACTGAGGAAGCTATTATGCGTGGGTCTATGGGTTCCGTTATTGTTGAATTTATGTTTGATGCAATGCGAGAACGAGATTGCGCTCGTGATCTTGATTTTACTAAACTTGCTTGGATTGACGGTCTTAATACATCTTATAGAGATGCAGATAAAAATATTAAGTACGTTAGCTTGGATGTAAATAGTCATGTTTATGCTGACTATATTATTAAAGCTAAGAATTCTATACAAGAGAAAGAAAAGCTTGATCAAATTAAGCAATTTGCTTTTAGTGCTGCTCAGAATGGTAATATGGATATGGCTATCGCTGCTATTTCTGGAGATAATGTTTCTGCTATTAAGAATTTAATTATGAAGTTCCAAGCAGAACAACAACAGTACGAACAAGACTTAAAAGCTATGGATCAGCAATTAGCGCAGATGCAGCAAGAGTTCGAGTTGCAGAAGATTGCGGTTAAGGGAGAAGAAGATCGTAAAACTCTTGAAGTTAAGAGTTATCTTGATCAACAAATTGAACTTATTCGCGCTGACGCTAATATGATTAGTTATAACGCTGACGTTCCTGATGCTGAAAAGAATGCTGGGTTAGCTCGTCTCGAAGAAGCTCGAAATCAAGTTGAACGTGATAAAATTCAAGTGGAACGAGAAAAGAGTTATATTGATGCTGCAAGTAAAGCTGCGGATCGTGCTGTTAAGATACATGATATTGATACTAAACTTAAGATTGCTAAAGAGAATAAAAATCAATATGATTTTAAGAGAAAAAAGAGTGCTAAGAAATAATACTGAATTAAGGCCCGGAGCAATACTCCGGGCTTTATTATTTAGCTACATGAGGCTTTATATATGACTTTGATAACGAATATTATGAACTATCAACGAAAAGACTGCGTTTCCTTTACGGGGCGGAAAATCAAATTTTCATATAACAGTATATATAATAGCGATCTATAATATAGATTTTTGAATAAAAATTGCTATTGCTATTGCATCATATATATATAATCGTTATATTTACATAAATTGTTTAATCTAATTAAAAAGTTAGTATGCCTGAAGTTAATTTTGGTTATGGTGGCAGTTCATCCGGTAGTAGTGCCGGAGCTACCGAGGGACAAACCGATGGAAATGTTACAGATATTAATAACGGAAATGGTAGTCTTACTCCTCCCGATATTAATGACGGTAACAATGGTGAACTGAACAAAAACAATGGTACCGAAGATGTAAATAAAAATAATGGTGCCGCTGAGACTGGAGATGGCGATAATAATAATGGTGGAACTGAAACTACTCTTCCTCATGATTATGAAGCCGGTACTGAAATTGAAGTAGATGGTTCTACTTATTCTGTAGCTGAGAATGGTGATGTTGTTGATAAAGACGGTAACGTCTTTAAAGAAGCAAAAGATGTCAAAGCGTGGATTGAAAGTTTTGAAGTAAATAATGTTAATCCTGATGAGATTAGTATTGAAACTTTACAAAAGACTTTTGACGTCGAACTTACTGATGAAAACGGTAAACCTATCGAGTTTGAAAATACTCCCGAAGGTGTTAAGTCTTATGTAGAATCTATTATTGAGGTTCAAAAAGAAGAAATTCAAGAAGCTACTATTAATACTTTGTATGCTAAGTATCCTATTTTGGAAACTTTGATTCCTTACATTGCTACTAATGGTGGTTCTATTGAAGGGTTTACTGATGTTAAAGACCGTTCCGGTGTTACTATTGACGAATCTAACGAAGCACAACAAGAAAGTATTATTCGTGAGTCTTGGGCTGAGCAAAAAATTAGTGGTAATGTAGATAACTATATTGCTTATCTTAAAGCAAATGGTATGCTACTCGACACTGCTAAAGCAGAACTTGCCGCATTGCAAGAAAAAGATGCTTCTCTTCGTGAAGAACTTGCACAACAAGCAGAAGAGGCTGAACAAGCAGCTATTGAACGAGAAACTCAATTTTGGACAGGTGTTAAAGAAGTTATTGATAGCAGGTCTATTGCAGGATATAAAATTCCTGATACTATCATTATTGAACGTGATGGGAAAAAGATTAGTGCTACGCCTGATGATTTCTTTAATTACATGTATCAAGTTGATGCTAATGGCAAATCTCGTTATGATAACGATCTTGCAAAAGAAAGTCTTGAAGACAGACGAAACGATGCTATACTTCGTGCTTATTTGAAGTTTGTAGGTGGTAATTATACCAACCTTGTTGACATGGCTATCAATGATAAAGAAGTTAAGAAACTTAAATTGATTGCTAAGAGCCGTAACCAATCAAGTGTTAAAGTTAACAAACCTCAAACTAATAAAGGTAAAGATATTGACTTAGGTTTTAAGTAACTTTTTATTAATTAAAAAACTGATTGATTATGTATTCAATGCGCACTCTTTCGGTAGGTAAATTTGATGATAGAGGATACTCTAATGAAGAGAGTATTGCTAATCTTCAATTACAGAAACCTGTCGAAATTAATGCTTTTCTTACTTACAATTATGGTAAGGATGATGATCGTTTTCCTCTGACGTTTCTTACTGAGGGTCGTGGTTCTGCTGGTGTTGTCGATGTTGACACTGTTCAGTGGACTTGGAAAACAATGGGTCGTTTAAAGTTTGACGATTTCGTTACTTACTTTAATACGGCTAATCTTAAACCGGGTGTTGGTGGTAGTGATTTTGAGGTTCACTTCTCGACCCATTGGTTTATCGAACAATACACTCTGACTGCTCCTGATGGTCATACTCAAGTTCGTATTCAGCGTGATCTTGGAGAATCTGCTCACGGTTATGGTTACATTCTGCGTTTGATGTCGCCTAATCCTGATGCTTTTGTTGATCCCGAAATGCTTGCTGTTGGTAAGTATTGGTCTATGGGTGCTCCGCTTGTTTCTGAATCGTATTCGAAAGGAAACCGCAGCAATACTATGGGGCCGGGTCAAATGACTTCTCAACTTGAGTTCCACCGTTATTCTAAAGAGATTGCTGGTAATCTTGCTAATGTTGTTACTGAATATGAGTTTGAAGGTGGCGACGGTGGTAAGAATAAGCTGTGGATTAACGAAGAGATGCGGCAATTCAACGTAACTATGCGTATTGCTAATGAAGAGCGTCTTTGGATGGCTGAGTATAACCGTAATACTAACGGTGAGGTTGCTCTTAAGGATATGGATAATGGTAAGCCTATTCCTACGACTGCTGGTATGCTTGAGATTTGCCGTGAGTCTAACTATGATACTTATGGTGAGTATCTTACTCTGAATAAGATTAAGCGTACTGTTGGTGATGTTCTTGATCGCGACACTGATGACGGAACGATGAACATTGTTCTGATGGGTGGTAAAGGTTTCATTGAAGATTTCGATGAGGCTATGCGTATGGACGCTACGGAGAATGGTTTCGTAACTCCTCTTGGTGATAAGATGATTGATGGTTCAGATGCTGGCCTTACCTATGGAAAGTATTTCCGTCGTTATAAGACTGTTGATGGCCACACTATTACCGTTAAGCATTGCTCGTTCTTTGATAAGAGTACGATTGCAGAAACTGCTAAGAAGAATGGTATGATTCATCCTCGTTCGGGTCTTCCTATTACGTCTCACCAAGCATGTTTTATTGACTTCTCTTCGTATAACGGACATCAGAACGTTCGTAAGGTTCGTATGAAGGGTCAAATCTATAAAGCAAAGGTGCTTAAAGGTCTGACTGATGTTCCTGCTTCGTGGGGTGTTCCCGAAACGAATTTTATTTCGACTGAGATTGATATGTCGCGGTTCGAGGTAAAAGACTCTCTCGGCTTGCAGGTGGACAATGCAACTAAGATGTTCCTGTTGCAGTGCAAATTGTAATTAACATTTAAACTCCTATTGATATGGAAAATAATAAAGGTACAGGGGGTGCTGAAAACGGATTTGGATTTGTCAAGAAACCCTCTATTGAAACACCTGATAGTGGTAATCGCCCCGTAGAGGATACACCCAGTAAGGAGACGACTGTCGAAACTGGTAAAGAACAAGGAAAAGTTACAGTACAGGATAAGATTGACGAAAATCTTAATCGAGAGTATGTAGAAAGAAAAACTATCACTATTGCTTTAGTTAAGAATTATTCGTTCTATCGTCGTGCCAATGACAAAGTTATGACTAAACGTCGTGATTTTATTGGTAGTTCTGTTTCCAGCTCTCGTGTTCTTTCTTCTAATAAAGAAGAGGTTGAAGCCTATTTTCCTCGGTTGGTTGGTCTTTCACCTAATAACGATAACTTTGTTACTCGTGTTAAGCAGTATCTGAATAATATTCAAGTTGCTGTTGACGAATTAGGTAAGACTTTTGATTGTAGTTTTCATTATAATCATTATTCTGACTATCTTGCAGTTAAGAAGAAAGAAGCAGAAATCGAATCTAAATATAAACTTGCTAATAAAAGCAACAACAAAGATCTTCGAGCTGCTCTTAAAGAAAAGATTACTCTTCTTAATGAACTTGAAAGTTCTAAGCACAAATATGGTTATCCTTTAAATCTTGAAGATTATATTCTTTATCGTCATTGTTTACTTTACAATGATATTGCGAAAGATACTGCTCTCATTAATAGTGATGCAAGTATTCGCTTTTACTTCAAAGATGATAATAAGGAAGCCGAGCTTCAAAAGAAGCTTCGTATTGAGATTAATAACGCTAAAGCTAACTATGTCGCAACTGTTGGTGATCCTGAGATGTTCGACGCGGTTTATATTCAGTATTGTGTTATTAGTGGACGTCCTATTGTTAGTTCTATGCTTGAAGATCGTATTACTAAAGAAAATCAGCTTGATCGCTTCTCTATTGAAGATCCGATTAAGTTTAATAAGATTTTCCGTGATAACGATATCAAAATTAAAGCATTTATTGAGACTCTTATCGCACGTGGAGAATTTATTAGGGCGCAACATAACCAAAATATTCTTACACCGGAGGGAGATTTCATTGGAGCTAACATGGGTGAAGCTGTTGCTTGGTTTAAGAACCCCGAAAATAGTGCTGTTGTAAACGGATATAAGAATAAGTTAAAACTTATTTAGTATGACTATTGGAGAGATGCACGTTATGTTTAGGCAGTTGGCTCAGCAAATGGGTATGCAGACTATACGTGCTATTCTTCCTAATGAGATTGATGCTTGTATAAACGTTGCGGTCAATGATGTGATTAAAAAGCTTATTGCTGAAAACCTTGGTTCTGCCGGTAATGAGCAAGTTACAATCTATAACGCACGTGTTGGGCAGATAAATGGACTAAGTACTCTTTTTAAGAGGCTTAGTCTAACTGCTCCAACTAAGAGTTCTCAGCGAAATTGTTATGTTACTAATGTTCCTTTAGACGATGTGATGTATATTACGGCTGTTGAAGTGGGATATGAAGAGACTAATAAAATCTATGATGCTCGGGTTACGCAAGCTGAACTTCTTGGGAGAACGTTAGAAGATTATTGTAATGCTCCTACTTACAATTCTCCGGTGGTTGTATTTTTGGGGCAAGTAAATGGTGTTGGTATTGAGATTTACACTTCCTCTAAGGGGGAGGGACTTATACCTACCAAAGCTAATGCTACTGTTATTTCTAAACCTGCTGTCGTTAAGTATAGCGATAATGAGGGCGATGCAGTAGATTGTAACATGCCTGATTACATGCACATTGATATAGTGAAAGCTGCCGCTGAAATATATCTTAGGAGTGTTGCCATAACTTCTAATTAACATTATTAAAACTATACAAATATGAGACAATTTATTTTAGGTGCTGGTGATGTCGCTTATGCAACTGGAGCTACGCCTGAACTTGCTGCTTCTGGTGCTGTAGGTTTTTACTATCTTAAAGACGGTAAACTCACTGTTAGTGCCACAGGTGCTGAAATGAAGGGAGAGGGCGCGATCGTACTTGGTCGTACTTCTGCTGAGGGAGGCCCTGTTATTCTTCCGTTCTATAACAATCATTTTAGTTATGTTAAGTCGAGCTATAAAGCAGCTAAGACTTTTGTAGCTGAATTTACGGTTCCCGATGTTACTGTAATGGAAGATCATTCTGTTATCTTTGTTAAGAAAGGTATTCAGTTTAACGAGCGCGCTAATTGGACTGCTACGGTTCATGTTTACAAGGCTTCAGAAACTGTTGATACTATTGCAAAGAAGATTGCAGATTATGTAAATGCTAATCCGTCGCTTGGTTTGACGGCTGAAGCATCTGCTGGAAAAGTTACTGTTACGGCTACTAAGCCCGGTGTAGATTATGAGGTTGTTCCTGCTGACGCTTTGTTTGGTATGGAAGTTACTTATACTACTCGTGGTGAAGCTGCACTTAACGATGCTGAAGGTATTAAGAAACTTGCAGATATGGCAGCTGCTGATGCTGGTTTCGAATATACGTATCGTGATTCGTATATGTATCTTTATCCTAAGTATCCTCTCGATCCTCTTGCACAGCCTAAGAAAGCTGATTATGGATTTACGGTATTTACTTTGCGTTTTGCCGTTCCTCGTGCAACGAAAACTCGAGATGAAGTAGTTCATCAAATTGTGCAGATT